>PJUF01000421.1_pt1 | contig 31574 bp, 32 predicted proteins | sample 1512191 | NCBI WGS metagenome assembly PJUF01 (sample SAMN08177673, study PRJNA422409) | Feces metagenome, whole genome shotgun sequencing project. | isolation source: Chicken feces (3) enriched on wood chips | host: Gallus gallus | place: USA: Madison | collected 2015-01-15 | reverse complement strand
GGTCGGCATCGCGGCCGGTGGTGGCGAGGAATTTGAGCGTATCGGCATCGACCGGGAAATAGCCGCAGGTGGCGCCGTATTCGGGCGCCATATTGGCGATGGTCGCCTGGTCTTCGAGGCTGAGATAATCGAGGCCCGGGCCGTAGAATTCGACGAACTTGCCGACCACGCCCTTCTTGCGCAGCATTTCCGTGACCGTCAGCACGAGGTCGGTGGCGGTGATGCCCTCGTTGATCTTGCCGGTCAGCTTGAAGCCCACAACTTCGGGGATCAGCATGGTGATCGGCTGGCCGAGCATGGCGGCCTCGGCCTCGATGCCGCCCACGCCCCAGCCCAGAACGGCCATGCCGTTGACCATGGTCGTGTGCGAGTCGGTGCCAACGAGCGTATCGGGATAGGCGACGGTTTCGCCATTCTCGTCCTTGGTCCAGACGGTCTGGGCCAGATATTCGAGGTTCACCTGGTGGCAGATGCCGGTGCCGGGGGGAACGACGCGGAAATTGTCGAAGGCGGACTGGCCCCAGCGCAGGAATTCGTAGCGCTCGCCATTGCGCTCGTATTCGAGCTCGACATTCTGCTCGAAAGCCAGCGGCGTGCCGAAATTGTCCACCATCACCGAGTGGTCGATGACGAGATCGACCGGCACGAGCGGATTGATCTTCTGCGGATTGGCGCCGAGCTTGGCAGTGGCGTCGCGCATGGCGGCGAGGTCGACCACGGCGGGAACGCCGGTGAAATCCTGCATCAGCACGCGGGCCGGGCGATAGGAAATCTCATGGTCGGACTGGCGGGTGACGAGCCAGGTCGCGATGGCTTCGATATCGGCCTTGGTGACGGTGCGGTCATCTTCAAAGCGCAGCAGGTTTTCGAGCACCACCTTCATCGAGCTCGGAAGCTTCGACACGCCGGCCAGACCGTTCTTTTCGGCCTCGAGGATCGAATAATAGGTGTAGGTCTTGCCGCCAACCGTCAGCGTCGACTTGGATTTGAAGCTGTCTATCTGCGTCACGATGCTCCGCCCTTCTGCTGCTTGTGCGGGAGTTCCGGGGGCTTGGGGCCAGGGAACACCGCGCTTTTCTGGAATGACTCCAATTCACCCCGGCTTATAGTCAATCCCATTACCCCTTGCCAGTACGACCATGGCTTGAATACGAGATGGGGCCATGACGCAAAGGCAAGTCCAGCACGGGATAACGCTTGGCGCGCAGGACCTTGCCTGCGGCCATGGTGACGCCATGTTGGCACGGGGCCTGAGCTTTACCGTGGCGCCCGGAACCGGACTTTTGTTGCGCGGCCCCAATGGTGCGGGCAAGTCGACCCTGCTTCTGACCCTGGCGGGCCTCTTGCCACCGCTAGCAGGTAAGGTTGCCCTCGAAGGCCATGATGCCGAAGATGGGCCCGCCATCCATCATTGCGGCCACCGCAATGCCGTGCGCGCCCGCCTGACGCCACGCGAAACCCTGACCTTCTGGCAGGCGATCAACGGCGCGACCGGACTGACGCCGGATGCCGCGCTCGCACGCGTCGGGCTGTCCGCCATTGCCCGGCTCGATGCCGGATATCTCTCGGCCGGTCAGCAAAGGCGGCTGGCTTTGGCGCGGCTGCTGGTGTCGCGCCGGGCGGTCTGGCTGCTCGACGAACCCACTGCCGCGCTCGATGCCGAGGGTCAGACCCTGCTTGCGGGCCTGCTCGGTGAGCATCTGGCCGATGGCGGCCTTGCTGTGATTGCGACCCATGATGCCATCGCCCTCGATGGCCTTGAGACGCTATCACTGGGGGTCGCGGCATGAGCGGCTTTTTCGGCGTGCTCCGGCGCGACCTGCGCCTGGCGTTATCCGGTGGCGGTGAAATCCTCACCATCGTGCTGTTTTTCGTGATCGTGGGGGCCATTACGCCCTTTGCCGTCGGGCCCGACCGCGCGCTTCTGGCGCGGATTGCGCCGGGCGTGATCTGGATCGCGGCCTTCCTCGCCATGTTGCTCGGCCTTGACCGCCTGTTCCGGCCGGATCGCGACGACGGCACGCTGGCGCTCTATCGCCTTGCCGATATGCCGCTTGCGGCCGTAGTTGGCGCAAAAGTGATCGCCCACTGGCTGACCGCGGCCCTGCCGCTGATCCTGGCCGCGCCCTTTCTGGCGCTGATCCTGGGCATGGACCTCGAGACCTTCTGGCGAACTCTGCTGTCGCTGCTGATCGGCACGCCGGCATTGGCAGCCTTCGGCACGTTCGGAGCCGCCGTTACCGTGGCTATCCGCCGGGGTGGATTGCTCGCCCCCATCCTCATCGCGCCGCTCTCCATTCCCGTCCTCATCTTCGGCGTCGGCGCCATTGCGCCCACCGGCGGGCCGGACCAGGCTGGGGCGGCGCTGCTCTTCCTTGCGGCACTCAGTCTCATGGCGCTGGCGCTCTCTCCCTTTGCCGCCGCCCTTGCGATAGACTGGGGAGAAGAGTAGAGCCCGCGCCATGACCATCAACGACACCACACCCAAAATGCGCTGGTGGGACCGGCTGGCCCATCCGGGCGAATTCGTGCGCTGGACGGCGCCGCTGGTCTGGCCCCTGGTCATCCTGACGGCCGGGCTTTTTGCGCTGGGGCTCTGGTTCGCCTTCTTCAATTCACCGGCCGACTACCAGATGGGCGACACGGTGCGCATCATGTATGTGCATGTGCCGACGGCCTGGTTGAGCCAGTTCGTCTACGGCGCCATGACCGTCTCGGCGCTCGGCACCCTGGTCTGGCGCCATCCCATGGCCGATGTGTCGATGAAGGCCGCAGCACCCCTGGGCGCCGCCTTTACCGCCATGGCGCTATTTACCGGCTCGATGTGGGGCCGCCCGACCTGGGGCACGTTCTGGGAATGGGACGGGCGCATGACCTCGACCCTGATCCTGCTCTTCATATATCTGGGCATCGTCGCGCTCTGGCGCGCCTTCGACGACCAGCTCAAGGCGGCGCGGATCATTGCTATCTTTACCCTCGTGGGCGCCATCAACGTGCCCATCATCAAGTTCTCCGTCGACTGGTGGTCGACCCTGCACCAGCCGGCCAGCGTCTTCCGCGCCGATGGACCCACCATGCCCGGCTCGATTCTGACGCCGCTCTTCGTCATGTTCTTCGCCTTCACCTTCCTCTTCATCACCCTGCAAGTGGTGGCCATGCGCACCGAAGTGCGCCGGCGCCGGGTGATGACCCTGGAGCGCAGGGCCGCAAGAGGAGAAGGCGCATGATCGGTCTGGGCCAGCATGCCGAATTCATCATCGCAGCCTATGCCGGCGTCTTTCTGGGCCTATTGGCCCTGATCGCCTGGGTGGCGGTCGACAGCCGGCGCACCAAGGCGCGCCTCACCGCGCTCGGGGACAAGCGCAGCTGATGCGCTATCTGTTCTTCGCCCTGCCGCTGATCCTGCTCGTCGCGCTCGTGGCGGTCTTTGCCAGCTCGATCGATCGCGACGCGGGGCTCGTGCGCTCGGTGCTGATCGACAAGCCGGCACCCGCTTTCACGCTGCCGGCGGTGGAGGGCCTCGATGTCCCCGGCTTCGATACCGCGGCACTCAAGGGGGCCCCGACGCTGGTCAACGTCTTCGCCTCCTGGTGCATTCCCTGCCGCGACGAGCATCCGCTGCTCGAGGCCATCAAGGCCCAAACGGGGATCCGCATGTTCGGCATCAACCATTCCGACGCGCCCGAAAACGCCCGTGCCTTTCTGGCCGAACTGGGTAATCCATATGACGCCGTGGGTGCCGATCGCGACCGCCGCGTCTCCATCGACTGGGGCGTCTATGGCGTGCCCGAGACCTTTCTCGTCGATGCCGATGGGGTCATCGTCTATAAGCATGTCGGCCCGCTGACTGCCGAGGCCATCGAACGTGAATTGCTTCCCGCGCTTGCCGGCCTATAGTTCTGCCACGTTCAGATTCTATTCATAGTGACTGCGGCAAGGTGAGCCGTCCTCGCGTAATGGAAGAGGTTTGATGGTGCGTCGCGTATTTACCCATCTGCGCCAGCAGAACCTGGTCACGCTGATCGAATATCTGCTGGTCGCCAGCATCTTGACCGTGGCCACTACGTTTGCTGTCTCGGCTGCGGGCTACAACATCACCGACTTCTTCCCGGGCTGACCGCCCCTGTGACCCGCATCGATCAGGCCAGCCGCTTAATCAGGGCCACCCCTGAAGCCATTTATGACGCCATGACGCGCGCCGAAGCGATGGTTCAGTGGTTACCACCGGACGGCATGAGCGGCCAGATGCTTGAATTCGATGCCCGGCCCGGCGGACATTACAAGCTCATTTTGCGCTATGACGATCCCGCTGTTGCCGGCAAGGCCGGCGACAATACAGATGTCGTCACCGTACGCTATCTCGATCTCGTGCCCCATTCGCGCATCAGCCAAGCCGTCGATTTCGTGTCGGACGACCCACGTTTTGCCGGCACCATGATCATGGACTGGACACTGGAGCCAGGCCCGGGCGGCACCACCGCCACTATCAGGGCAACCAGCGTGCCTGAGGGGATCAGTGCCGCCGATCATCAGGAGGGCCTGGCGTCCTCGCTCCACAACCTGGCGGCCTATACCGAGGCCAATTAGAAGTCGCTGGTGAGGCCCTTGATCTCCCAGTCGCCATAGCGGCCCGGCTCCAGCCCGCCACGCCCGCCCTTTTCCACCGGCGCCGCCGCATTTTTCTCGTCGATCGCCTGCCGCCGCGCTTCAGCCTCGGCCAGCGCGCGTTGCGCGGCCGGTGTTAGGATCTTTGGCGCCTCGCTTTCAGTGGCGTCAGGGGGAATTGCGTCTTCGGTCATCTGAAATTCCATTACCTTTTCGTCATGCCGCTTGCACGGAACCGGAGCGCACACAACATAGTTGCCGATAGGTGCCAACCCAAGGGGTTCGACAATGTTCAATGCCTTCCGCACATTCGTCCTGCTTGCAGGCATGACGGCGCTGTTCATGGTGGTGGGCTATTTCATCGGCGGCACGAGCGGCATGATGATCGCCCTCGCCTTTGCCGGCCTCACCAACGTTTTTGCCTACTGGAATTCGGACAAGCTGGTGCTGCGCATGCAGGGCGCCGTGCCGGTGGAACGCTCGCGCGCGCCTGAGCTCTACGACATGGTCGACGTGCTCTCCAAGCGCGCCGGCCTGCCGACCCCGGCCGTCTATGTCATCGAGACCGACCAGCCCAATGCCTTTGCCACCGGGCGCGATCCCTCTAATGCCGCCGTGGCTGTATCATCGGGCCTGCTGCGCCAGCTCGAGACGCGCGAAGTGGCGGGCGTCGTGGCGCACGAACTCGCTCATATCAAGCATCGCGACACGCTGACCATGACCATCACGGCAACGCTGGCCGGTGCCATCTCGGCGCTGGCGCAGTTCGGCCTGTTCTTCGGTGGTGGCAACAATCGTGACAATCCGCTGGGCGGGGTCGGCGCGCTGCTGATGGTGTTCCTGGCGCCCGTCGCGGCAATGATGGTGCAGATGGCGGTGAGCCGTACGCGCGAATACGAGGCGGACAAGCATGGTGCCGAGATTTCCGGCGATCCGCTGGCTTTGGCCTCGGCGCTCAACAAGATCGCGACCCTCGCCGGCCGCCAGGTCAATGTCGCGGCCGAACGCAACCCGGCCATGGCGCATATGTACATCATCAACCCGCTCAACGGGTCGCGCATGGACAACCTGTTTTCCACCCATCCCGACACCGGCAACCGCATCGCGGCCCTGCAAAGGCTTGCCGCGGAAATGAGTGTGGACGATAAGGGGCGCCGGCCCCAGCCCCGCCCGCAGCCCGCTTCGAGCGGTCGTGACAGTGGTGGCGGCTGGCGAGTGCCGACCGCCGGACGCTCCGAAAATGACGGAAATGTCCGCGGTCCCTGGGGATAAGAGGCACGCAGCCGGATTGGATGCGCGCCGGGAACTTGAGTTGACGAATTGGCGCAACGCACCGAACCGGCGGGACTGAAACTCCGCCTTGCCGCCGCGCAGCGGCTGAGAGCCGTCCTTGGCGGCGAACATTTCGCCCCGCTGGGCCCCGATGATCTGGCCGATGGGCGCGACCGTGCCCTTGCCAACCGGCTCATCACCACGGCGCTGCGCCGCCACGGCCAGATCGACGCCATGCTAGCCGATCTCCTTGAAAAGGGCCTTCCGGCGCGCTCGGGCACCTTCGAGGCCGTGCTACGCCTGTCGCTGGCGCAACTGGTCTTCCTGCCTGACCTCGGCGCCCACAGCGCGCTGTTTCTTGCCGTCGAAGCGGTCAAGCGCGACAACAAGGCGAGGCACCTCTCGGGCCTGATGAATGCCGTGCTGCGCCGCGCTCAGGCCAATTCCGCCCGCTATGGCCTGATGGACGAGAGCCTGCTGTTGCCCGATGAACTGGCCCGCGGCTGGATCAAGGCCTATGGGCCCGAGGCAGTGGATAGGTTCGCCCGGGCGCTTGTCGACAGCGCGCCGCTTGACCTCACCCTGCGCGATGACGATCCGGCTTTGGTCGAGGCGCTCGGGGCCGAGCCGCTTATCGCCGATACGGTGAGGCTCGAAACCCGCGACCGGCCCGTGGAGGCCCTGCCCGGTTATGCCCAAGGGCGCTGGTGGGTGCAGGACGTTGCCTCTGCCCTCCCCGCGCGCCTGCTCGATCTTGCACTGGGCAGCAGCGTTCTCGACCTCTGCGCTGCGCCGGGCGGCAAGACCGCCCAGTTGATGAAGGCCGGTTACAAGGTGACGGCGCTCGACAGCGACGCGGCCCGGCTCGAGCGGCTCAAGGCCAATATGGACCGGCTCGGCTACGCGCCCAAAGTGGTCGAGGCAGATGCCGCGACCTTTGACCCGGCGACACAATATGACGGCATAGTTCTCGACGCACCCTGTTCGGCCACCGGCACCTTCCGCCGCCATCCCGAAGTGCTCTGGAGCCGCTCGGCCGCCGATATTGCCGGCCGCGTGCGCTTGCAGCGGGCGCTTCTGACCAACGCCTATCGCTGCCTCGTGCCCGGCGGCACGCTGATTTATTGCGTCTGTTCGCTTGAAGCCGCCGAGGGCGAGGACCAGGTCGGCTGGGCGCTCGAAGCCCTGCCCGGCCTTTCGCTGCTGCCGGTGGCGCCCAGCGACCTGCCGGGCCTCGCACAGGCGATTACCCCCCGCGGTCTCGTGCGAACGACCCCTGCCATGACACCGGGCAGTGGAAATCTGGGTATGGACGGGTTCTTCGTGGCGCGATTCCGGCGAACAGGGTAAAGGCTCTGTTAAGATCGGCCGGCACAACCCGCGCCGACGAGGAAGAGTTTTCTGTGACTTCGGATCAGTGCAAGGCAAGGACCTCGGCCTGCCCCTTGGCCGGAGGTCGGGCGTGAGCGGGCGGCTGACGACAGCCGGGCGCCGCCTGGCGCTTGGCCTTGCCGATTCTGTGGTGACCATGCCGCTGCTGCGCTGGACCTGGCGCGGCCAGGCCGACCATGCCTATGCCGGCGACCTGCCCGACTTCCGCCCCTCCGATCGCGAGGCGGTGCGCGACATGATGTCGGGCCGCTACCTGCTGGCCTCCAAGCTGATCGAAACCGGCGGCGCATCGCCGTTTTCGCTCGATATCGATCATCCCGACTGGTGGAACAATCTCCATAGCTTTTCCTGGCTACGGCATTTCCGCGATGTGCGCGATCCGGGCGAAAAGCTCTTCGCGAGGACGCTGGTGCTCGACTGGATCGGTCGCGAGGGCCAGTTCGAGGCCGATAGCTGGAACCTGGCCCTGACTGCCCAGCGCGTCCTCAACTGGCTCCGGCACCTGACCCTGGTGCTCGACGGCGCCAATGCCGATCAGACCCGCACCATCCAGCGCAGCCTCGGCACCCAGGTGCAGAGCCTCCGCGTGCGCGGCGCCCTCGCCGCCGATCCGGTCGAGGCGCTGTTTGCCGCCATCGGCCTGCTTGGGGCCGAATTGTGCAATCTGGGCGATGTGCCCGATATCGACGGCCAAGTCGCCCGGCTTGATGGCCTTCTGGCCCAGCAGCTCGATGGCGACGGGCTACATCTTTCGCGCAATCCGCGCCTGCAGCTCTCCCTGCTTGTCGAACTCGCCAGCCTCCGCCGCGCGGTGGGGCGGCACGGCAGTCCGGTCATGGCGGAACTGGCCAACCGCATCGACCGCATGCATGAAGCGCTCGATGCCTTGACCCTGACCACCGGCGAGCCGGTCTATTTCAACGGTTGCGGACAGGTGCCGCACGATGTGCTGGTCGCCGTCCAAGCCAATGGCCCTTCCGCCTCGCGCCGCTCGCGGCTCCTCGGCGGCTATGGCATCGTGCGGGCCGGCGAGACGGTGATCGTGGGCGACGGGGGGATGCGGCCGCCACCAGGCTTTGACGGCGAAGCCCATGATGGGGCGCTGGCCTTCGAATTCGCCCATGGCAGCGAACTGGTCGTGGGCTCCTGCGGGCCCGCGCCCTCCGACCTGCCCGATAGCCAGGAGCTGTTCCGGCAAGGCGTGGCCCATTCCGCCCCGACCATCGACGCAGAAGGCGCGGCGCAGAAGCCGGGCCGCGGCGCCCGGCCGGGTGCCATGGCCATCGATACCGGCGAGCACATGCTCACCATGACCAGCTCCGGTTATGCCGGGCGCTTCGGGACCGAGATCGAGCGGCGCCTGACGCTGCTCTCCGAGGGCACGACACTGGTTGGCCAGGACCGCATCATCGCCAGCGGCACGCCGCATGGCCTGCTGGCCCTGCGCTTTCATCTCGCCCCTGGCATCAAGGTGCGCCACACCACTGGCGATGGCATCGCCCGCCTCGTCCTGCCCAATGGCGTGGTCTGGAGCTTTCTTTGGGAGGGTGCCCATTTCCGCGAGGAAGACAGCGTCCGCCAATCCGCCTATCTCGGCTTTCACCGCACCCGGCAGCTGGTGCTGGAGACCGATGTTTCGGCCGACACCGAGATCGCCTGGATCTTTACGCTAGAGCAGCAATAGAGCTTTCTGGAAAAGCGGCCGCTGCTGCGTCGTGGTTTCCTGTCATCGCAAGATCGGATTGCCGGTCAAGCCGAGCCATGACGATCAAGGCGCGACGCGCGTTTGCAAACCCATTGGCCTTTTCCTCGTCCCGTGCTAGCGAGCGGCCGAAATTCCTCCATTGATCAGCGCGAGACATCTTCTCATGGGCAAGACGGTAAAAGTCGGTCGGGCACTGCTTTCGGTATTCGATAAGGCAGGCATGACTGATTTCGCCCGCGGGCTGTCCGAGGCCGGCGTCGACCTGGTTTCGACCGGCGGCACGCACAGGCTGATCAGCGAAGCCGGCCTGCCGGTGCGCGACATTTCCGATCTCACCGGTTTTCCCGAAATGATGGATGGGCGGGTAAAAACCCTTCATCCCAAGGTGCATGGCGGCCTGCTGTCGGTCCGCGACAATCCCCAGCACCAGGCCTCGATGGAAGAGCACGAGATCGGGCCCATCGATCTCGTGGCGGTCAATCTCTATCCCTTCGAAAAGACTGTCGCCTCGGGCGCCAGCTATGACGAGATCATCGAGAACATCGATATCGGTGGCCCGGCCATGGTCCGCTCGGCGGCCAAGAACCATGCCTACGTAACCGTCGTCGTCGATCCGGCCGATTATCCGGCCATTCTCGAGGCGATCAAGGCGGGCGGCATTCCCTTCGAGATGCGCCAGCGCCTTGCCGCCAAGGCCTATGCCCGCACTGCCGCCTATGACAGCGCCATTGCGAGCTGGTTCGCGCGCGAGCTCGACTTCGCTAACGTCACCTATCGCAGCTTTGCCGGCACCTTGAGCGAAGTGATGCGCTATGGCGAAAACCCGCATCAATGGGCCGCCTTCTACAAGACCGGCGAGAACCGCCCCGGCGTCGCCACGGCGACACAGGTTCAGGGCAAGACGCTGAGCTACAACAATATCAACGATACCGATGCCGCCTTCGAGCTGGTCAGCGAATTCGACCCGGCAGAGACTGCCGCCGTCGCCATCATCAAGCATGCCAATCCCTGCGGCGTCGCCGTGGCTGGTGACCTGAAGACTGCCTATCTGAAGGCCCTGCGCACCGATCCGGTGTCGGCCTTTGGCGGCATCGTCGCCACCAATCGCGAGATCGACGCCGAGACCGCGACCGAAATCGTCAAGGTCTTTACCGAAGTGATCGTCGCCCCCTCCGCCACGCAGGAAGCCCAGGATATCATCGCCGCCAAGAAGAACCTGCGCCTGCTGCTGACCGGGGGCCTTGCCGATGCCAAGGCCGAGGGCCTTCTGGTCAAGTCGGTCGCCGGGGGCCTGCTTGTGCAGGGCCGCGACAACAAGAACGTCGACGATTGCGAGCTCAAGGTGGTGACCATGCGCCAGCCCACCGAGCAGGAGCTGATCGACCTCAAACTGGCGGCCAAGGTGGCAAAGCACGTCAAGTCCAACGCCATCATCTACGTCAAGGACGGCGCCACTGCCGGCATCGGCGCCGGACAGATGTCCCGCGTCGATTCGGCCCGCGTCGCCCACCGCAAGTCCATCGACGCGGCTCAGGCCGCGGGGATCGAGGGCGCGCTGACGCAAGGCTCGGTCGTTGCCTCCGACGCCTTCTTCCCCTTTGCCGACGGCCTCGAAGCCCTGGTCGCGGCCGGCGCAACCGCCGTGATCCAGCCCGGCGGCTCGATGCGCGACGACGAGGTGATCGCTGCGGCCGACGCGGCCGGCATCGCCATGGTGATGACCGGGATGCGGCATTTCCGCCATTGAGCCTTGTGCGAAACTCCCGCCTAACGAAAATGTAATTAACCGCCCTGGCGGCCTATAAGAGCTTGTTGAGACGAGGCATGCCATATTGGAGCGTCGCGCCCGCGTCAGGCGCGGCGCCAAGGTCCGATAGGCATGCGTTTCAAGGTACCCAGCGATCTCAACGGCTTGTTGCAGACCGGACTTTTGCGTTCGGTCGGCTCGCTGGGCATCAAGGTGGCGACGGCCGGTCTCACCTATCTGACCTATGTGGTGCTTTCGCGCACCCAGACCAATGACGAATACGGTCATTTCGCCTTCGGCCTGGCGCTCGCCACCGTGCTGGCCATTCTGGCGGGCGCCGGCCAGCCCATGGCCATCCTCCGCCTCTGGGCCGAACGCCGCAGCAAGGGCGACGAGACCGGCGCGCGCGACGCCGTTGCTGCCGGATCCAGCCTGACCATCCTCTCCAGCCTCGCGATCTCGGCGCTGCTCTGCCTGGGCACCCTCGCCGCGCTGCCTTTCCTGCCACCCGGCATCACCGCCATGCACTTCATCGGGGCCGCGATCCTGGTGCTGCCATTGGCCTTGGCGGAATACAATTCCTCCGCCCTGCGCGCCCAGGGGTCGCTCTGGACGGCGCTTCTGCCGCGCGACATTTTCTGGCGCATTGCATTGCCAGTCCTGGTGCTGGCGCTGTTTGCCGGCGGTGTGGTCCTCAGCGGTCCCGATGCCCTGGCTCTATCCGCCGGGCTGCTGCTCGGCGTCCTGGCGCTGCAGATGTGGATGGCGCGGCGGCGGGGATACACGATCATGCCCAAAAAGGAGCCGGTTGCCCGCCACTGGCACCAATGGGGCGGGCTCAGCCGCTGGCTGCTGCTCGGCGCGCTGATCGAAACGGCCGCCCTCAATGCCGACATCATCCTTGTGGGCCTGATGCTCGATCTCGAAAGCTCGGGCCTTTATTTCAACGCCTTCCGCACGGCCGGACTGATGACGCTCTTCACCTTCGCCATCGAATTGGTGATCGCGCCCATGGTGGCCGAGCACTATCACGCCGGCGACATGCGCAAGGCCCAGGCCATCACCGCGCTCTGCGCCTGGGCCGGCTTCATCTTCTCGCTCGGCATTTTCGGAGGTTTTGCGCTGTTCGGCGACGAGATCCTGGGGCTGTTCGGTCCCGCCTATGCCGATGGCTGGCTGATCCTGATGCTGCTCTCGTTCGGCCTCCTGTTCGACGCCGTCACCGGCCCGTCCAAAATCGTCATGATGATGACCGGACACGAACGCGCCTATGTCGCCATATTCGGCACAATCATGGGGCTCGGCTTCCTCTTGCAGATCCTGGTCATCCCGGTCTGGGGCCTCGTGGGCGCCGCTGCGCTCAACATGGGATCGCGCGTCATTGCCCAGCTCGGCATCGCGCTCTGGTGCCGCTACCGCATCGGCCTCGATACCACGCTGGTCGGCGTTCTCGCCATGCGCCGGCTCCGCCACGCTTCTGCAACCTGATACCCGTGTGTCACGACCGTACCCGTGAGTACGGTTATGCTTGACCCAAAACCCTCCTTGGGCTTAGAACCACTCCAATATTTCAGTCCTGCCCCGGAACCCACGGATATGACCAAGGCCCGCACCCTCTACGACAAGATCTGGGACGACCATCTGGTCCAGAACAATGCGGACGGCACGAGCCTTCTGTATATCGACCGGCACCTGGTGCATGAAGTGACGAGCCCGCAGGCTTTCGAAGGCCTGCGGATGAACGGTCGCAAGGTCCGTCACCCCGAGCGCACCCTGGCCGTGGTCGACCACAACGTGCCCACGACCGACCGCTCGCTGCCCAATCCCGATCCGGAAAGCGCCATCCAGATTGCCGCGCTCGCCGAAAACACCAAGGATTTCGGCATCGAATATTACGACCCATTCGATCATCGCCAGGGCATCGTGCATATCGTCGGCCCCGAACAGGGTTTCACCCTGCCCGGCATGACCATCGTTTGCGGTGACTCGCACACCTCGACCCATGGCGCTTTCGGTGCTCTCGCCCATGGCATCGGCACCTCGGAGGTGGAGCACGTCCTGGCCACCCAGACGCTGATCCAGCAGAAGGCCAAGAACATGCTGGTGCGTGTCGACGGTCAGCTGCCGCCCGGCGTCACCGCCAAGGACATCATCCTCGCTATCATCGGCGAGATCGGCACCGCCGGCGGCAATGGCCACGTCATTGAATTTGCCGGCGAAGCCATCCGCTCGCTGTCGATGGAAGGCCGCATGACGGTCTGCAACATGACCATCGAAGGCGGCGCGCGCGCCGGCCTCATCGCGCCGGATGAAAAGACTTTTGCCTATGTGAAGGATCGCCCGCGCGCGCCAAAGGGTCAGGCCTGGGACATGGCGCTCGACTATTGGCAGACGCTGCAGACCGACGAAGGCGCCCATTACGACAAGATCGTCATTCTCGACGCCGCCAAGCTGCCGCCCATCGTCTCCTGGGGCTCTTCGCCCGAGGACGTCATTTCGGTCCAGGGCGTGGTTCCCAATCCCGATGATATCGCCGACGAGACCAAGCGCGCCTCGAAGTGGCGGGCGCTGGATTATATGGGACTGAAGCCCGGCACCAAGATCACCGACATCAAGCTCGATCGCGTCTTTGTCGGCTCCTGCACCAATGGCCGCATCGAAGACCTGCGCGCCGCCGCGGCCGTGATCAAGGACCGCAAGGTGGCCAGCCATGTCAACGCCATGGTCGTGCCCGGTTCGGGCCTCGTCAAGGCGCAGGCCGAGGCCGAAGGCCTCGACGTCATCTTCAAGAATGCCGGCTTTGAATGGCGCGAGCCGGGTTGTTCCATGTGCCTGGCCATGAACCCCGACAAGCTGGCCCCGGGCGAGCGCTGCGCTTCGACCTCGAACCGCAATTTCGAAGGCCGCCAAGGGTTTAAGGGCCGCACCCATCTTGTGTCGCCCGCCATGGCGACTGCCGCCGCCATTGCCGGCCACTTCGTTGATATCCGCGAGTGGCAGTAGGCGGCACCGACTGGTCGGGGTTCTATGCCCCGACCCTCGACGATCTGGAGGCCATGGCGAGTAACGCCCTGGCCAATCTTCCCGAGCCATTCAAGTCGCTGGCGGCCGACGTCACCTGCTCTGTGGCCGAATTTGCCGAGGACGACATCCTTGAAGGCTTCGGCATGGAGAGCCCCTTCGAGCTCATGGGGCTGTTTTCCGGCATAGGCCTCACTGAAGACGGCGCCGTGCCCCAGACGGGGCAATTACCCAATACCGTCTATCTCTATCGCCGCGCCATCCTCGACTACTGGGCCGAGCACGACGACAACACGCTGGGCGAGATCGTCACCCATGTGCTGATCCACGAGCTCGGACACCATTTCGGTTTTTCCGACGAGGATATGGAAGCGCTCGAGGCCGCCGCCGACGCGGCAGGCATCGCCGCCTTCCCCAAGGATTAGTCGCGTTCGACGAAGCTGAATTCCGCCTCATTGCCGCCCGAGGGATCGTCCGACACCATCAGGGCAAGATTGCCGGCATCGAGCGCCGCGAACCATTCTTCCCAGCTGACCAGCTGGAAGCCTCCGATGCGGTCCGGCCCTTCATTGCCATCGGCATTGAGGATTTCCTGGCCGAAGGACAATTGCAGCACGGTGCGGCTCTTGCTGCCATCGGGCACATCCATCAGCACCGGATTGCCGCCACGGGCAATGACCCACTCGCGGATCGCTTCCCGGTCGGTAAGAACTTGAGACATGACGCACCTCTTTTTCACTGTCCTTGAGAAAGCACATTTGCCGTGCAAGGTTCCTTGATCAAGGACAAGAGGATGGCGCCAATGACCCCGACCCGCTTCAAGCTCCCCGCTTTGCTAGCCGCAGGCATCCTGGCGCTGCAACCGGTGGCGAGCCTCGCCTGCGCCGTGCCCGAGGCCAGCGCAGTCAGCGCCGCCGATACGGACCGCATAGGGGGCTTCCTGTCGTCCCGCAGCAAGGGTCTCGCCGAGGCCCTCCTCTCCACCTCCGCCGATGATCGCGCCGTGGTTTCAGGGCTTTTCGCGGGCGGCGACGCCACGATGAAGGCTCTGCCAGACGGCAATTATCGCTGCCGCACCATCAAGCTCGGCGGCCTGCTGCCGCTGACCGTCTACGGCTATTTCAATTGCACGGTGTCCGCTGACGGAACCCGGATCGACAAAACCACCGGCTCGCAGCGCTTTTCCGGCAGTCTGGAGCCCGGGGGCGATGCCCTGTTCTACCGGGGCGCGTTGCACTATGGCGACGAGCAGCCGATCGACTACGACGCCGATGCCGAGCGCAACCAAGTCGGCTGCCTCTATTCCGTCGCGGGCGATGGCCCGCGCCGCTATCGCCTCGAACTGCCGTCACCGCTGTTCGAATCCACCCATGACGTCATCGAACTCGTCCCCGTCAAATGAGAAGGGCTTGCGCCCGGCAACGGCGCTGCTATTGAGCGCCCACAACAGACTTGAGCAGGCCATGACGCAAAAATCCCCCCGCCTCCTGATGGGCACGATCGGCGCCGCACATGGCATCAAAGGCGAGGTGCGCATCGCCTCTCACACCGCCGATCCGGAAGCCATTGCCGATTACGGTCCGCTCGAAACCAACCGGCCGGGCTTAACCGTCACCATCGAGGCGGCACGCCTGCAAAAGACCGTGCTGATCGCCCGCATCAAGGGGGTCAGCGATCGCAATGCCGCCGAGCAGCTCAACGGCGTCGAACTCTATGTCGATCGCAGCCGCCTGCCGGAGATCGAGGACGAGGACGACTTCTACCACGCCGATCTGATCGGGCTCGACGCCCGGCTCGACACCGGCGTTTCCATAGGCGCAGTCAGCGCCATCTACGATCACGGCGCCGGCGATATCCTCGAAGTGCGCGATCCGCGTTCGGGCGACACCTTTCTTTATCCCTTCACCAAGGCGGTCGTGCCGACCATTGCGCTGACCGAAGGATATCTGGTGATCTCGCCGCCGCTCGATGCCGATCCCGGCGAGGAAGAGCCGGACTGATGTTTTCCGCCGACATCATCACCCTGTTTCCAGAGCTCTTTCCCGGACCCCTCGGCGCCTCGGTGCTGGGACGAGGTCTTCAGGACGGGCTCTGGAGTCTCAGGGCTACCCAGCTGCGCGATTTTGCCGCCGACCGTCACCGCACAGTGGACGATACGCCATCGGGTGGCGGCGCCGGCATGGTGCTCAAGCCCGATATTCTTGCCCGGGCCATCGACGCAATCGCTCCGGAAGGCGATCCACGCCCGCGCATCCTGATGTCGCCGCGTGGCCGGCCCCTGACCCAGGCGCGGGCTCATGAACTGGCCACGGGACCGGGCGCCGTCATCGTCTGCGGCCGTTTCGAAGGTGTCGACCAGCGCGTCATCGAGGCGCGTGGGCTCGAGGAGATTTCCATCGGCGACTATGTGCTGGCCGGCGGCGAAGTGGCCGCCATGGTGCTGCTGGAGGCCGCGGTGCGCCTTATTCCTGGGGTGCTCGGCGCTCCCGACAGTCGCGACGAGGAAAGCTTTGAGAACGGGCTGCTCGAATATCCGCATTATACGCGGCCGCAGAGCTTTGAAGGGCGTGATATTCCGCCCGTACTGACCTCGGGCGATCACAAGAAGATTGCGCAGTGGCGGCACGAGCGGGCCTTGGAATTGACGAGGGCACGGCGGCCGGATCTTCTGGATCGCGCGAAGCGCTGAAGTATTCCCACCATCGTCATTGCCCGGCCTGACCGAGCCATCCAGAGCGCAACGGCATGGACCACCGGGTCTGGCCGGGTGGTGAGGATTGATCGGATGTGCTCGCGGAGCCCAAAAGCGCTGGACTCAGGGGCAGATTTCCCCTATGAGCCGCCCATTCGCGCGTGGGCGTTTCGGACCCTTTGCGCGGCAAGACCAAGAAGACTGCCCTTCCGTTACCAACCAAGACCGGGCGACGGCGCCAAAAGGCTCCGAAAAACGCTCCTATGAAAAGATCGAACGGATCGAACATGAACATTATCGAACAGCTCAATGCCGAGCATGTGGCCGAGCTCGCCGCCAAGCGCGACCTCCCCGAATTCACCCATGGCGACACCGTCAAGGTGTGGGTCAAGATCCGCGAAGGCGACAAGGAACGCCTGCAGGCCTATGAAGGCGTCGTGATTGCCCGCTCCGGCGGCGGCATCATGGAAAGCTTCACCGTCCGCAAGATTTCTTATGGCGAAGGCGTGGAACGCGTATTCCCGATCTTCTCGCCCAATATCGCTTCGGTGGAAGTGATCAAGCGCGGTAAGGTCCGTCGCGCCAAGCTCTATTACCTGCGCGATCGTCGCGGCAAGTCGGCCCGTATTTTCGAATCGACCAATTCGCGCACCAAGAAGATCGAAGCCTCCGAGCGTTCGGCTGCCCAGGCCGCCAAGGAAGCCCGCGAAGCCGAGAAGATCGCCGCCGCCGAAGCTTTTGCTGCCGAGCAGGCTGCCAAGGACGCGGAAGCCGCAGCCGCTGCTGCCGCCGCTGAGCAGGCTGCTGCCGCCGAAGGCGAAGCCAAGAGCGAATAAGAGCGTCATCGCTCATCGAATTGAAAAGCCCGGCCATCGCGCCGGGCTTTTTGTTTGCTCGCCTGGATTCACGTGAAACGTCAGTCACAAGTGCGATGCAACTCCCACCCTTGGCGGGGGGTGGGGCGGAGGACTCATGAACTCGGAGTGCGCTGCACAACTCCACCCAGCCTCCGTCAAAGGGGGAGCAGGCCCGCCAGTGAATGCCGGCATCTCCTGCCAATGCTCGTCAGCATCGAATAGCACCTGGCCATTTCCGGCTTTACGCTTGGGGTGCACTTGGCGATAAGAGCCCTGCCCACCGCTCGATCAGCAATTCCGGACGCCCAATGACCCATTCCATCGTGACCTGGAACATCAATTCGGTGCGCCTGCGCCTGCCCATGGTGCTCGGTTTCCTCGACAAATATCAGCCCGACGTGCTGATGTTGCAGGAAATCAAGTGTACCAATGACCAGTTTCCGCGCAACGCCTTCATCGAGGCCGGCTATCCCCACATGGCCGTGCATGGCCAGAAGGGCTATCACGGCGTCGCCATCGTCTCGAAATTCCCGCTGACCGATGTGTCGAGCCGGGTGTTCTGCGAGATCCCAGAATCGCGCCATGTCTCGGCCCTGGTTGATCTGGGCCACGGTCCCTTCACCCTGCACAATTTCTATATTCCGGCCGGTGGTGACGAACCCGATCCCGAGATCAACCCCAAATTCAAGCACAAGCTGGGCTTTCTCGACGAACTCAAGACCTGGTTCAGCGAGCCCGTGTTCCAGCGCGGCCATCTCATCGCCGGCGACTTCAACATCGCCCCGCATGAAAACGACGTCTGGAGCCACAAGCAGCTCCTCAAGATCGTCAGCCACACGCCGCAGGAAACCGAGCGCCTCAATGCCCTGCTTTCGGGCGGCCACGGCTGGGTCGACCTCGTGCGTAAGCACGTGCCCTATGACGAAAAACTATATTCCTGGTGGAGCTATCGCAGCGCCAATTGGGAATTGGCTAACAAGGGCCGGCGCCTCGACCACATCTGGTCGACCGCAGACGTCGCGGAGCGATCAATCGGCGCGGAAATCATCAAGCTCTACCGCGGCTATAGTCCGCAGCCGAGCGACCATGTGCCCGTAATTGCCAAGTTTGCCGGGGTTTAGGGCAAGAACAACCCCCACCAGACCTCCCCCTTGCCTCGGGGAGGAGAAGAGGTACCTTCACGAAAAGTCCGGGCACACCGGTTGGGGTCCATCCCCTTCAGAAGTTAGGTGGGGGTAGCCGGCGACGCCCTCACGCACCCTTCATCTTGCCACGCAGCGGTTCGAGCGCATGCATGTAGCGGCCCAGATTGTCCTGGATGCGCTGGGCGGCGCGCTGCGCCAGGTCCGGATATTGCCGCGCCAGCTTCATGAAGGCCGTGCGCGGCACGAACAGCAATTCGCAATCGGTGACGGCGGTAAAGGTCACCGGCCGCGGCTTGTCGATGATGAGGGCGGTGGGCGAAATGACGCTGCCGGGCTCGGACAGCGCATAGGGCTTGCCGGCCTCGGCACCCTCATGCCTGGCCTTGACGGTGCCATCGATCAAGACGAACGCACCGGCCGGCACGTCGCCAGCCTTGTAGATGATGGCATCGGCGTCAAAGTGCTTGCGATCGCCGGCAAAGCCGAGCATGCGCAACTGCTCCTCGTCGCAGATGTCGAAGAAGTCGGCCCGGGCCAGAACCCCGGCCGCATCATCCATTCTCATGAGCCCCAGACCCGATATGCCAATAGCCGCCCACATGGCGTGGGCGGCTGATTGCCAAGCTATAAGTCAGTTCGGGACGGAAATGAACAGGCCTGGTCCCTAATCAGGGGACAAGCCGGTAACCGCCGTCTTCGGTGACGAGGAGCCGCGCATTGGAGGGATCGCGCTCGATCTTCTGGCGCAGGCGGTAGATGTGGGTTTCGAGTGTGTGGGTGGTAACGCGATTATTATACCCCCACACCTCCTTGAGCAGCACATCGCGAGTGATGGTCTTGGGACCCTGGCGATAGAGATACTTGAGGATCGAGGTTTCCTTGTCGGTGAGGCGTACCTTGATGCCGTCATTGGTTTCCAGCACCTTGGCGGCAGGCTGGAAGCTGTACTGTCCGATGGTGAAGACCGCATCCTCGCTCTGGTCGCGCTGGCGCAGCGCCGCATTGATCCGAGCCAAAAGAACCGGATAGCGGAATGGCTTGGTGAGGTAATCATTGGCGCCAGCCTCGAGACCCTTGATCTCGTCGGCGTCGGTGTCGTGGCCGGTCAGCATCAGCACGGGGCTCTTGTAGCCCTCCTGCCGCATCAGCTTGACCGCTTCGCGGCCATCCATGTCGGGCAGGCCGACATCGAGAATGGTCAGTTCAATATTGCTTTCGCGTACGGCCTTGAGCGCATCGTTGGCCGTACCGGCCTGGAGAATATCGAAGTCAGGCTCGCCCTGCAGCTGATCGACCAGGGTCTGGCGCAGGTCCGCGTCGTCATCTACGACCAGAATGCGTCGCTTGTTCATTGTATTCTCCGGTCATTTTCCGTTGAGAGCGACCAAGGTCACACTATTGCGACCGGGTTTTGGCTGATCAATCACAACGGCGTTATTCAACCGCAAGCAACGCTGTAACCACGGGAAAAGTTGCACTTGTAAGCACTTGCCGCTCTAGCGACGGCCGAATAAAGCCGAGCCGACACGCACATGGGTGGCACCCATGGCGATGGCGGTTTCGAAGTCGCCGCTCATGCCCATGGACAGCTGTTGGACACCGGCTTTTCGGCCCAACTCGGCCAGTAGTGCAAAGTAGGGTCCCGCCGGCTGCCCATCGGGGGGGATGCACATCAGACCCACGATATCGAGGCCATGCTCGGCCCGGCATCGGGCAACGAACGCCACCGCATCCGCGACCCCGATACCCGCCTTCTGCTCTTCACCGCCGATATTGACCTGCACGAAACAGGGCAGCCGCCGGCCGGCCCGCGCCATTTCGGCAGACAGCACCGCTGCGAGCTTGTCGCGATCGACGGTCTCGATGACGTCGAACAGTGCCACAGCCTCGCGCGCCTTGTTGGTCTGCAAAGGCCCGATCAGGTGCAGCTGGAGATCGGGGTAACGCTCGCGCAGGCCCGGCCACTTTTCCTTGGCCTCCTGCACGCGATTTTCCCCGAAAACGCGCTGTCCTGCGCGAATAAAGGGTTCGATGGCCTCAGCGGAAAAGGTTTTCGAGACCGCGACCAGTTCGACCGCTTCCGGCGGCGCACCAAAGCGGCGGCGCGCCTTTTCCATGCGGCTACGGATGTAGTCGAGCGCCATCTGCGCGCCCGCGAGCGTGTCGGCCATATCGCGGCCCCGTTTCTGTTGACCTTGAAAGGGATTTCTGGTGATGGTCCGGGTAGCCAAAAACCCTCCAAAACGCAAGCTGTGCCGCCTTTGTCGGCAAGCCCACGCGATATCTTGCAAGGACGACGATAAGTGAGCGGCGAACGCTACAATCCGCGCGAAAGCGAACCCAAATGGCAGAAGGTCTGGAACGAGCGCCAGAGCTTCGTCACGTCCAATGACGACAAGCGCGATCCCTATTACGTCCTTGAAATGTTCCCCTACCCGTCCGGGCGCATCCATATGGGCCATGTGCGCAATTACGCCATGGGCGACGTGGTGGCCCGCTATCACCGCGCCCGCGGCAAGAATGTGCTCCATCCCATGGGCTGGGATGCCTTCGGCCTGCCGGCCGAAAATGCCGCGATCGAGCGCAAGACCCATCCGGGCACCTGGACCTACCAGAATATCGAGGCGATGAAGGCGCAGCTCAAATCGATGGGCCTGTCCATCGACTGGACGCGCGAAATCGCCACCTGCTCGCCGGACTATTACCGGCACCAGCAGGCCATGTTCATCGACATGCTCGCAGCGGGCCTCGTCACTCGCAAGAGCTCCAAGGTGAACTGGGACCCGGTCGACATGACCGTGCTGGCCAATGAACAGGTGATCGACGGCAAGGGCTGGCGCTCGGGGGCCGTGGTCGAGCAGCGCGAACTGACCCAGTGGTTCTTCAAGATTTCCGACTTTGCCGAGGACCTGCTGGAGGCCCTGGACGGGCTGACCGGCTGGCCGGAAAAGGTGCGCACCATGCAGCGCAACTGGATCGGCAAATCCGAGGGCCTGCGGCTGCTGTTCGAGATGGTCCCGAGCGAAAAGACCGCTGCCACCAGCATTGAGGTGTTCACCACTCGCCCGGATACGATCTTCGGCGCCTCCTTCATCGGCCTCTCGCCCGACCATCCGCTGACCACGCAACTGGCCCAGTCCAATGCTGATCTGGCTGCCTTCATCGCCGAATGCCACCGCCATGGCACGGCCACTGAAACGCTGGAAAAGGCCGAGAAACAGGGCTTTGATACCGGGCTTCGCGTGAAACATCCGGTGATCGAGGGCGAAACCCTGCCCGTCTATGTGGCCAACTTCATCCTGATGGACTACGGCACCGGCGCCATTTTTGGCTGCCCCGCCCATGACCAGCGCGACCTCGACCTGGCGCGCAAATATGGACTTTCGGTCAAGCCGGTGGTTCTGCCGCCAGGCGCTGACCCCATGACCTTCGCCGTGGGCGACGAAGCCTATGTTGACGCTGGCAACATCTTCAATTCCGCATTTCTCGATGGGCTGACCATTGAAGAGGCCAAAAAGGCGATCGCGGAGTACTTCGCTGGTCGCACCGTCGACGGCAAGCCCCAGGGTAAGCTCGAAACCAATTATCGCCTGCGCGACTGGGGTATTTCGCGTCAGCGTTACTGGGGCTGCCCGATCCCGGTCATTCACTGCGAGGTCTGCGGCACCATTCCCGTGCCCAAGAAGGACCTGCCGGTGGTGCTGCCAGAGGATGTCAGCTTCGATAAGCCGGGCAATGCACTCGACCATCACCCAACTTGGAAGCACGTCCACTGCCCGCAATGCGGCGGCGCGGCGCGGCGCGAAACAGACACCATGGACACGTTTGTCGACAGTTCCTGGTATTTCGCCCGCTTCACCGCCCCGGACGCCGACACGCCGACCATTCCAGACGTGGCCAATCGCTGGTTGCCGGTCGACCAGTATATCGGTGGCATCGAGCATGCGATCCTGCACCTGCTCTATTCGCGCTTCTTCACTCGCGCCATGAAGGCTACGGGCCATGTGGGTCTCGACGAGCCGTTCAAGGGCATGTTCACCCAAGGCATGGTGACCCACGAAACCTATAAGGGCGAAAAGGGCGAGTGGGTGCCGCCGACCGACGTGGCCTTCGAAACCGATGGCGACAATCGCACCGCCCGTCACATCCAGACCGGCGCGCCGATTGCCATCGGTTCGGTCGAAAAGATGAGCAAATCCAAGAAGAACGTGGTGGACCCCGACCATATCGTGGCCACCTATGGCGCCGATACAGCCCGCTGGTTCATGCTTTCCGACTCCCCGCCGGAACGCGACGTGCAATGGACCGAATCCGGCGTGGAAGGTGCCAGCCGCTTCCAGCAGCGCGTCTGGCGGCTCGTCAACGATACTGCGGCATTGCCCGAACAATCAGCCAGCACCGTTTCGGAAAATGAAGCTGATGCCAAAGCGCTGCGCAAGGTCATCCACCGCACGGTGCATGGTGTCGCGCAGGATATCGAAGGGCTCGGTTTCAACCGTGCCGTTGCACGCATCTACGAACTGACCAACGCCCTGGCGAAGGCGCGCGATTCTCAACCCGCGCCTGGTGTCGTCGCAGCGCTGCGAGAAGGCGTGGAGTATCTCATCCAGCTGATCAATCCAATGATGCCGCATCTGGCTGAAACTTGCTGGGAAGTTCTTGGAAAACAAGGACTTGTCTCCGATGCCTCATGGCCGGAAGTTGACCCTGCCCTGCTGGTCGATGATGAGGTCACCCTGCCCATCCAGATCAACGGCAAGCGGCGTGGCGAGATCACCGTGCCCAAGGGCCTGGCAGCGGCCGAGGTCGAGGCGCAGGTACTGGCCATGGACCTCGTGCAGAAGGCGCTCGAGGGAAAAAGCCCGAAAAAGGTCGTGGTGGTGCAGGATCGCATCGTCAATATCGTCGTCTAGCCGATGACGGCGCTCAAGGCCCATGAAGTGGCGCGCTACCTAGCGCGCCCCGATCTCACCGAAGGCATTTTTCTGGCCTACGGGCCCGATGGCGGCCTCGTGCGTGAAACGGCACAGCGCCTGATCCGGCATCTCAGCGGCGATGATCCTGCATCAGCCAATGTCACCGTTTTCGACGGTCCGGAACTGCAGGCCGATCCGTCGCTGCTGGTTTTGGAAGCCCGTTCGGTCTCGCTGTTTGGCGGCAAACGCATCATTCGCGTACGCAACGCCACCAAGGCTTTGGTCATGCCGCTGACCGAACTGCGCGACGATCCCGGCGGCGCCGCCATCGTGCTGGAGGCGGACAACCTGGCGCCTCGCGACGCCCTGCGGGCCTTGGTTGAGGCCGCAAAGCTCGGACGCGCCCTACCCTGCTATCCGGACACGGACGAAACGCTACTGGCGCTGATGCGAGAAACCTTCAATCAGGCCGGCATTCGCGCCGACGCCGATGTGGCGCCAACCTTGCGCGATATCCTTGGCAATGATCGTGAGATCACCCGCCGCGAGCTGGAAAAGCTCACCCTCTATGCCGCCGCCAGCAAGACACTGACCAGGGACGACGTGTTGCTGCTCTGTGCCGACAACGGAGCGCTGGCCATCGATGCCATTCTCGATTCAACAGGCGGCGGCCAAGCAGAACGGCTCGAACTGGCTCTTAACCGGGCCTTGGCCGCAAACGTCAATCCGCAGCAATTGCTCGCCATGCTCAATACGCATTTTGCCAACCTGCGACGCTGGCGCATCGACCTCGATGCCGGCAAGTCGGCACGCAATGTGCTTGAGGGTGCTAAACCGCGTCCGCACTTTTCAAGAATGGGCGCGCTTGAGCAGCAATTGCGCTTATGGACGGACCCTAGCCTGGCTGCAGCGACCGAACGACTGCTGACAGCCGTGTCGGAAACGCGGCGGCGCCCACTCCTAGCCGAGGCGGTACTGCGCCGCACGACGCTGGCGCTCTGCATGATGGCCGCAACGCACTAGCTGTTTCACGTGGAACAGCGGGCATCCTAATTGGCGCGTCCGGTCAGGCGCAGGCAGATATCGTCGAGCTGCTCCAGCGTCTTGTATCGGATTTCGAGCTTGCCCCCGCGTTCGGAATGATTGAGCGCCACGCTCAATCCGAGCGCGTCTGCCAGCTTGCGCTCTAGGGCCAACGAGTCGGCGTCGCGCTGAGCCACATCGACTACCGGTTTCTTCTTGGGTAGATCGCGCTGCTGGCTGAGGGCCTCGGCCTCACGGACCGAAAGGCCACGATCGACAATCTGTCGCGCCAGCGCCGCAGGATCTTCCACGGTAATCAGGGTACGGGCGTGACCTGCGGTGAGCGTGCCGCTGGCCACCATGCCACGCACATCCTCGGGCAGCCGCAGCAGGCGTAGCGTATTGGCAACATGGGACCGGCTCTTGCCGATGACCTGTGCCAGGTCCTGCTGAGTATAGTCGAACTGTTCGATCAGTTGACCGTATCCCATGGCCTCTTCGAGCGGATTGAGATCGGCGCGCTGGACGTTCTCGATGATGGCCAGTTCGAGGGCTTCCTTGTCGTCAACCTCCCGGACAATGACCGGCACATCATGGAGCCCGGCCTTCTGCGCTGCGCGCCAGCGCCGTTCTCCGGCGATCAGCTCGAAAATGTTGGGATCGTCCGTCGGCCGCACCAAAAGGGGCGACATGACGCCCTTTTCGCGGATCGAATTGGTTAGTTCTTCGAGTTGCTCGGCATCGAAGGTCCGCCGCGGGTTAGCGCGGTTGGCAATTATGAAATCGACTGGCAACTTCTTGCCGCTCGACGCTGACTCCGTCACCCGTGCGCCTTCCATGGCGGCCATGTCGCCGATCAGTGCTGCGAGACCCCTGCCCAGGCGTGTCGGTTTGTCGGTCATAGTAGCTCCTAGGCAGCGGCCAAGCGGCGTTCACGCCGGATGACTTCAGTAGCAAGGCGCAGATAGGCCTGGCTTCCCGCACATTTAAGATCGTAAAGCAGCGCTGGCTTGCCGTAGGATGGCGCCTCGCTCAAGCGTACATTGCGCGGGATGACCGTGTCATAGACAAGGTCCCCCATCTCGCTGCGCACGTCATGCAGCACCTGCTCACTGAGATTGTTGCGCTTGTCGAACATTGTCATCACCACGCCCTGAATGGAGAGGCGCGGGTTTAGCGTCGAGCGTATCTGCTCGATCGTCTGCAACAGCTGACTAAGTCCCTCAAGGGCAAAGAACTCGCACTGCAGTGGAACGAGCACCGCATCGGCGGCAACCAGCGAATTCACCGTAAGAAGGTTCAGTGACGGCGGGCAATCAATGAGAATATATGTCACCGCCTGATCGTTGATACGCAACTCGTTAATCTGCTTGAAAGCGTTGCGCAATTTGAAGGCACGATCGGCCTGGCCGGCGATGGTCAGCTCGACGCCGAGCAGATCCATTGTCGAGGGGACAATGGCAACGTTGGGGACGCTGGTCATGATCGCCGCTTCCGGCACGCTGGCTTCTCCCACCAGAACATCATAAGCCGAAAGCGCACGATCCGTCCGGGAAATGCCCAGACCGGTGGATGCATTGCCTTGCGGATCAAGATCAACGATGAGCACGCGCTCGCCGATGGCCGCCAATGCTGTGGCAAGATTTATGGCCGTCGTGGTCTTGCCCACGCCGCCCTTCTGATTGGCCAAAGTCAAAATCCGGGGTGCCAAACAGGCCTCCGTCTGCCGCTAGCTGACTGTTTTGCGACGCAGATTCGTCAATTCGACGATCACGCCACCAGGATCGGTGTCACTGGGATGTATTAACACGTCATGATGCCAATGCGCACCCGATTCCGTCAGCTCTTCAACATGTTCCCTGCCCTTATGCAACAGAGCCCGCGTATGCTGGGTGAAGAAGGGGCTGATCCAGGTGCAAAGCTGGGGCATAGCAGCCAGGGCGCGCGACGTAATAACGTCAACATGACCTGTTTCACGTGAATCAATCTCGTCGCTACGGCGCCCGATGACGTCTACATTCAGTTCAAGCTCACGTGCTACGGTTCGCAAGAAACTGACTTTGCGTGCGGTAGGCTCTACGAGAGTGAAATGCCGATCGCTACCCTTACTGGCTATAGCCATGGCCAGGGCCGGAAATCCACCACCACTACCAAAGTCCATGAACCGGATATCAGACGCCTGTATATGTGCAAGAACTTGCAAGCTATCCGCAAAGTGTCGGGTCCAGACATCCCGCAGTGTTTCACGTGAAACAAGATTCTGTACCGCCTGCCATTTCAGCAAGAGCTTGGCATAAGATTCCAGATCAGCGGCTACGGCGTTTGTCGGTCGGGAGAAGTGCACCGCATAAGGCGCAATGGGCGAGCTATCTACCATTAACCGACCTTGCGGAGGTCACCACGCCGGATGACGGCGAGGAGCAGTGTTATCGCTGCCGGTGTCATGCCATCCATGGCCTGCGCCTGCGCGATGGTCTGCGGCCTCTGCTGCGTCAGCTTCTGGCGTAGCTCCATGGATAGGCCGGGGATAGCAGTATAATCAATCGCCTCTGGGATCGACCGCTGTTCGTCCCGCCTGACGCTTTCAATGTCAGCCCTCTGGCGATCAAGATAGACCGCATACTGCGCGTCAATGCTGACCTGTTCCAGGATCGCTCTGTCGATCGCAGCCAGCTCCGTCCAGACATGCGCCAGGTCAGTGATCTCGATATTAGGATAGGACAGAAGTTCAAAGGCACTACGGCGCCTGCCATCTTCATTGACCGCCATACCGGCCTTGCGGGCATCGCTTGGCGAGATGGTAAAGGTGTCGAGCAGACGGCGCGCTTCGCCTAAAGCCCGGGACTTCGCGTAATAAGCCGCTTCGCGTTCTTCTCCTACGAGTCCCCGGTCCAGTCCAAGGGCGGTAAGACGTTGATCAGCGTTATCGGCACGCAAATGCAGGCGGAACTCGGCCCGCGAGGTAAACATGCGATAGGGCTCGGTGACCCCGCGGCTGACAAGGTCGTCCACCATGACGCCGAGATAACTTTCGGTCCGCGAGAGAACGAGCGGCTCAGCGCCCTTTGCGGCAAGAGCGGCATTGGCGCCAGCCAGGAGACCCTGGGCGCCCGCTTCCTCATATCCCGTCGTGCCGTTAATCTGACCGGCCAGATAGAGACCGGGCTGCTTCTTGACCTCAAGCGTCAGCTTCAATTCGCGCGGATCGACATAGTCATATTCGATCGCATAGCCGGGTCGGACGATTTCCACCGCCTCCAAGCCAGGCATGGAGCGCAGGAACGCCTCCTGCACGTCCGCCGGCAGCGATGTCGAAAGGCCATTGGGGTAGACGGTGCTGTCATCCAGCCCCTCGGGCTCAAGGAAGATTTGATGGCTATCGCGATCGGCAAACCGCACGACCTTATCTTCAATCGAAGGACAGTATCTCGGGCCGCGCGACTGAATCCGCCCGGAATACATAGCCGAGCGATGGATATTATCCGTAATGATGCGATGGGTTTGCGCTGTCGTACGAGTAATGTGGCAAGAAATCTGCGGCGTGGTGATTTCAGCAGTAAGGGCGGAGAAGGGCTCGGGCGGCGTGTCGCCAGGCTGCTCCTCAAGAACCCCATAGTCGATCGTTTTACCATCCAGGCGCGCCGGCGTGCCGGTCTTCAATCGTCCCAGATCAAGCCCAAGCGATTCCAAGCGGGATGAAAGCCCAAGTACCGGCTTTTCTCCAAGCCGACCGGCCGGAACAGTCTCTTCACCACGATGGATCAGACCACGCAGAAAGGTGCCGGTCGTTAGCACCACGGCCTTGGTACCAAACCTGCGTCCGTCGAGCAGGACTACACCGCTGACCGCCCCATCCGTCAGCTCGATGTCATCGACCTCTCCTTCGACGACGTCGAGATTGGGCTGGGCAAGGATGGCCGCCTGCATGGCTTGGCGGTAGAGCTTGCGATCGGCCTGCGCGCGCGGACCGCGAACCGCTGGCCCCTTGCGTCGGTTCAGCACCCTAAATTGAATGCCAGCCTGATCGGCGACCCGACCCATGAGGCCGTCGAGGGCGTCGATCTCTCGCACAAGATGGCCCTTGCCCAGGCCGCCAATGGCCGGGTTGCAGCTCATCTCGCCGATCGTGGCAAAGCGGTGGGTGATCAATGCGGTGGGCACGCCCAGCCGGGCCGAGGCGGCGGCCGCTTCCGAGCCGGCATGGCCCCCGCCAACGACGATGACGGCATAGTCAGTCATGGCAATTTCTCCAAGGCGCCTGACATAGGCCAATGTTTCACGTGAATCAATCTCGGGCGCGACGCTGTGACAAAAGCGTGTTTCACGTGAATCACCACTCAATCACTTGCCGATGCAGAAGCTGGAAAAAAGCCGGTCGAGCACGCGTTCAGGATCGAGCCTGCCGATCAGGCGCTCAAGAGCCGATGATGCCCGGCGTAACGATTCCGCAGCAAGTTCCCCGTCTCCCAAGGATTCGCGGGTTTCGGATATGGCGCTCAGTGCATTCGACAAGGCGTCGGCGTCGCGAGAATGACTGATCAGAGACGGCTCGCGACCTCCCAGGGTGGTTCCGAGCTCTGCCAGCCTAGAAATGAGGCTATCGAGGCCCTGGCCTGTCTTGGCCGAAAGCTGCAGATCCGCGTCGTCTTGCGTCGTCAGATCGGCCTTCGTGGCGATCGTGAGCACCTGTCCTGTCGTCTTCGGTGCAATCTGCGCTTCGGTATCCGGCGCCTTCAGCCAGAGAACGACATCCGCCGTTGCGATTGCCTGTTCTGCCCGCCGAACGCCTTCCGCTTCTGCCCGGCTTTCTGTCTGTCGCAGGCCGGCAAGATCGAGGAGGATGAACAGTTGCCCGCCGATGTCCAGTGGCACTTCGCGAACGTCGCGCGTGGTGCCGGCTTCCTCCGAGACGATGGCAATATCGGAATTCGACAAGGCGTTGATAAGGCTGGATTTTCCGGCATTCGGCGGACCTGCCAAAGCAACGCGGATGCCTTCGCGTACGATCCGACCCGACTCCACAGATGCCAGAGCGTGTTTGAGGTCATGCTCAAGCGTTGAGAGTTGCTCGAGCCAAGCCGCCGGCAGGTCTTCGGAAACATCGCCTTCATCCGAGAAATCAAGCCGTGCTTCAATCTCGGCGCGCAGGTCGAGGAGCGTGTCCCGCCAGCTATCGACGGCTGTACTCAACCGCCCGTCATAGCGGTCGAGCGCCTGCTGGCGCTGCCTCTCGGTGTTGGCACTTAAAAGGTCACCAAGACCCTCGATTTCCAATAGATCAAGCTTGCCGTTCTCGAATGCCCGCCGCGTGAATTCGCCCGGCTCTGCTAGGCGGAGCCCCGATGCCTTGAGCTCAGCGAGTATGGCTTTGACGCCTGCCGGCGATCCGTGCACCTGCAGCTCGGCGCAGTCTTCGCCGGTAAAGCTGTTCGGCGCTGGAAAGTAGGCGACAAGACCGTGATCGAGCCGGCGTTGCTTGCCGATATGACGCAGGCTCAATTGCCGTGGTGGTGGCAGCTTGCCGGTGAGATCGACCAGTGCGGTTTTGACAGCCGGGCCTGAAAGCCTGACAACTGCCACTCCGGCTGGCAGGGAGCCGGAGGAGAGCGCCATGATCGTGTCGCCCACCTGCATGTTCGTCCGGCTCGCCTGGCGTTAGGTGTTCATGGAATCGAAGAAATCGGAATTCGTCTTGGTCTGACGGACCTTGTCGGTCAGGAATTCCATGGCATCGATCGTGCCCATCGGGTTGAGGATGCGCCGCAGCACATACATCTTGCGCAGGATATCGGGCTCAACCAGCAGCTCTTCCTTGCGCGTACCCGACTTGTTGATGTCGATGGCAGGGAAGACGCGCTTGTCGGCGACCTTGCGGTCGAGCACGATTTCCGAGTTACCGGTACCCTTGAATTCCTCGAAGATCACTTCGTCCATGCGCGAGCCGGTATCGATGAGCGCGGTGGAGATGATGGTCAGCGAGCCGCCATCCTCGATATTGCGCGCTGCACCGAAGAAGCGCTTGGGCCGCTGCAGGGCATTGGCGTCCACACCACCGGTCAGCACCTTGCCCGAGCTTGGCACGACGGTATTGTAGGCGCGGCCGAGACGGGTGATGGAGTCGAGCAGGATGACTACGTCGCGCTTGTGCTCGACGAGGCGCTTGGCCTTTTCGATCACCATCTCGGCGACCTGGACGTGACGCGAAGCGGGCTCATCGAAGGTCGAGGAAATAACCTCGCCGCGCACCGAGCGCTGCATGTCGGTCACTTCTTCCGGACGCTCATCGATCAAAAGGACGATGAGATAGCATTCGGGATGATTGGTCGCGATCGACTGTGCGATATTCTGCAACAGTACGGTCTTACCGGTTCTAGGAGGCGCAACAATCAGAGCGCGCTGACCCTTGCCCAAAGGTGCAACGAGATCAAGCAGACGCGCCGATCGATCCTTGATCGTGGGGTCCGGCAGCTCCATGCGCAGCCGTTCTTCAGGATAGAGCGGGGTGAGGTTGTCGAAGTTAACCTTGTGGCGAACGGCCTCAGGGTCCTCAAAATTGATGGTCGAAACCTTGAGAAGAGCGAAGTAGCGCTCGCCTTCCTTGGGAGAGCGAATTTCGCCCTCTACCGTGTCGCCGGTTCTGAGGCCGAAGCGGCGGATCTGGCTGGGGCTGACATAGATGTCGTCAGGGCCTGGGAGATAGTTCGCATCGGGCGAGCGCAGGAAACCGAACCCGTCGGGAAGAACCTCGACCACGCCTTCGCCAACGATGTTGATGTCTTGGGCCGCCAGTTCCTTGAGAATGGCGAACATCAATTCCTGCTTACGCATGGTCGATGCGTTTTCGACCTCAAGTTCCTCGGCAAACGCCAAGAGTTCAGCCGGGGATTTGGCCTTGAGCTCGCTGAGCTTGATATTCTGCATGTATGCGATGGACCCTTGAGGGATATCGGTGGACGTCGAAGTCGAAAAGGTGGGGAAGGTCGGCATCCGCGCAGCAACCGGGCGGTCGCGCAATCAGGGGATGCCTTGCCCCCATGTAGCGTGATCCGCCCGCAGATTCAAGGCTTGCCTGCACGGCAGATCGAGATTCACGTGAAACGCCGGCCGGTCAGAACGGCTTGACGATCACCATGATGACGATGACGATCATCATCACCGTCGGCACCTCATTGAGCATGCGGAAATATTTCTGCGGCCTG
>PJUF01000418.1_pt1 | contig 31750 bp, 32 predicted proteins | sample 1512191 | NCBI WGS metagenome assembly PJUF01 (sample SAMN08177673, study PRJNA422409) | Feces metagenome, whole genome shotgun sequencing project. | isolation source: Chicken feces (3) enriched on wood chips | host: Gallus gallus | place: USA: Madison | collected 2015-01-15 | reverse complement strand
TGCTGCGCGGCGACGGCGGGCGCCGCCGCATCGTCAGGCCGCCACTCACCTTTTTCCTTCAGCCTGTCGGCGACCTCGCGCGGCATATAGGTCTCGTCGTGCTTGGCCAGCACCTGGCTGGCCTCGAAGGTGCGGTCTGGGCGGAAGGCGCCTTGGGCCACGATCCCCTGCCCCTCGCGGAACAGGTCCGGCAGGTCGCCGTGATAGATCACCCGCGCCGTCGCCCCGTTGTCGGTGACGACGAAGACGACCGAACCGTCGGCGGCCTTGGTCACGCTGCCCGCCTCGACCAGACCGCCCAGACGGATCATCTGACCGGCAGGCACCTTCTGCGGCGTCACTTCCGAAGGGGAGTAGAAGAAGGTCACATTGTCCTTCATCGCCCACAGCGACAGGCCGACGGCCAGCGCCAGCACGGGCGCCGCGGCGATCACGACCCACAGGCGACGGCGCGCCTTGGGCGATTTGGGCAACCAGCTCATGTCGACGATCCGGAAACGGCGGAATACATCGCCGCGTATAGGGCGGGAGTCAGGGCGGGCCAACGGCTCATCGCGCCGCCCCGGCCAGACGTTGCTGCAGGTCGGCGCGGCGCGGATCGGCCGCGTCCAGCATGGCGATCAGAGGCGTCCACATGGCCTCGGCCTCGGCCCGGTCGCCGCGCGCCACGGCCGCCTCGCCCAGATAGAAGCGCGCGCCCAGTTGATCCGGGTCCAGCTTGATCGCCTGACGGAAGGCCGCCTCGGCGTCGCCGTCGACCGCGCCGCCGTTGGCCCGCACCAGGCTTTCGCCCAGCCGCGCCCAGCTGCGGGCGTCGTCCGGCTGAATCGCCAGAGCGCGGCGGAAGGCCGAGGCCGCGCCGATGGGGTCGCCCGCCTCGAACCGGGCGGCGCCCAGCATGGTCAAGGCCAGACGGTCGTCGGGCCGGTCCTTGACCACCTGTCCCAGCACGGCCGCGACCTGGGCCGGCTCCAGCGTCTCGGGCGCCGAGGCCCATTCGCGCACGCGCGTCTCATAGGCCTGATCCTTCATGCCCGGCGCGCCGAAGACGGCGTAGAGGCCCAGCGACACGGCGGCCGTCGCTCCGATCCCGCCCAGCACCCAATAGCGATCGGCCGAACCCGCGACCGGGCGGCGATCCGCACGGCGGGCGGCCAGCAGGCGACGCCCCGCCTCGGCCCGGGCGGCGGTCCAGCCCGCCTCGTCCAGCAGGCCGCGCGCCTTCAGCCGGTCCAGTTCGGCCAGTTCGCGCGCGCCGGCGTCGCGATCCGCCACGCTCTCGGCGTCGGCTCCGCGTCGGGCGGCGGACAGCACCGCCAGCCCCGCCAGCGCCGTCGCCAAGGCCGTCATGATCCAGAAGATCGTCATGGTCGTCGCTGTAGCGGATCAGGCGGCCGGAGGCGAGGCGCGCGACGCCGCACCTGACGCCATCAACCGCCGCCGCACCGTGCGGGCCGCCTCGCGCGCGCCGATCAGGCCCAACAGTTCGGCGGTCAGGATGATGCGCTTGCGCGCCGCCGCCTCATCGGCGGCCTGACCGTCGTTGAGGCGCTCCATCGCTTCATCGGCCCAGGCGGCCAGGCGGCCGGTCAGGGCCTCGGCCGTCTGGCGCCGCTCGGCCTCGCAGCCGAACACGGCCGCCGGACCGCGCACCAGCCCCACCAGCGCCGCCAGGGCGCGCGCCCGATCGGCGGCGGCCGCCTCGACCGCTCCGTCCAGCCGGGGCGCCGGCCGCGTCATGCGCCCGACCAGGGCGGTCCGCTCGACCGGCAGGACGGCGTCCACCGCCCGCTCGGCGGCGCTGAAGTGTTCGGACAGGCTGAGCGCCATCTTCAGCCGCGCCTGCCGCACCGCCTTGCCCCAGGCGCTGTCGGCCTTGAGCGGCAGGACGACGTCGATCTCGGCCAGCGTCTCGGCGCACCAGTCCAGATCGGCCTTGAAGGCGTCCAGATCGGCCCCGCTCCCAGTCGGGTCAAAGGCGGCGGCCTGGGCGGCTCGCCGCGCCAGCGCCAACAGGATGCGGTCGACGAACAGGCCCAGTTCGCTTTCGCCCAGAGCCGTCTCGACGCTCAGCTCCCGCCCGCCCGGCGCGGCCAGGGCGGCGATCCGCAGGATCAGCCGCGCATCCTCCAGATGGGCGAAGATGATCTCCAGCAGGCGGCTGGCGCCGTCGGGCGCGATCCCGGCGGCCTGACGCAGGGCCAGCTTCAACTCGGCCGCCGCCTCGGGGCCGGAGCGATTGATCCAATCTGGCAGATGCGGCAAGGCCCGCCGCGCCGTCGCCGCCAGGTCGAGGCAGGCCGCCAGCTCCTGGGCCTGCGCGGTCGCCTCTGCCGACGCAGCCTCCATCCAGACCTCGCCCGCCCGGTCGCGCAGGGCGAAGGCGGCGCTGAGGCACAGACGGTCCGCGATCATGCGCGACAGGTCATCGTCCCGGTCCAGTTGAGGCAGAAGCTCCGGCTCATTGCGGGTGGCGCTGCGCCACAACCGTCCCAGCACGACGGGCGGAAAGCCGACCCCCGGCAGACCGTCGGCGCGCGGCTGGAACATGGGCAGCAGGGGTCCGAAGGCGATGTTCCGGCGTCGCCGGTCCAGCGCCTCGACCTCGATCATGTCGCGCAAGGCCGCCGACCGGTCCCCCGCCATCGTCCCCGCCAGCCCCGAAAGCTGCGACAAGACCCGGTCCGGACACCGTTCGATCAGCTGGGCCAGGGCGGCCCTCTGGGCGACCGACAGGTCCGCCATCCCCACTCCTCCGACCGAACCGATTCTCGGCCAAGACGCCGAGGGTGCCCCGCTGCGGGTTAACAGGGGATTTTTCGACAACGAACCTTGGCCGTCTTCAAGACTTGCTCCGTCGGCCGTCAGCAGGCATTAGGCGCCCATCACCCTGGACTCGCACCTGGCTTCAGGACGCGGGTGGCTATCCTGACCGCCGATCCGTCAGGAAACCGAGCCCGCATTTTTGGCGGCTCACCCAGATGAATCCTGAATGTCCATCATTGCTTCCGCACGCCAGCAATGGCTCGGCAATCCACGCCGCGACCTGCTCGCGGGAACCGTTGTCGCCCTGGCCCTTATTCCCGAGGCTATCGCCTTCTCCATTATCGCCGGCGTCGACCCCGCTGTCGGCCTCTACGCCAGCTTCGTCATCGCGGTGACCATCGCCTTTGTGGGCGGCAGGCCTGCAATGATCTCGGCCGCCACCGGCGCCATGGCGCTCCTGATGGCCACCCTGGTGCGCGAGCACGGCCTGGAATACCTGTTCGCCGCCTCCCTGCTGTGCGGCGTTTTCCAGATCGGCATAGGCCTGCTGAAGCTGGGCCGGTACATCAGGTTCGTCAGCCGCAGCGTCATGACGGGCTTCGTCAACGCGCTGGCGATCCTGATTTTCATGGCCCAGCTGCCCGAACTCGTCGGCGCCAATTGGCAGACCTACGTCCTGGTCGTCGCCGCCCTGGCCATCATCTACGGCTTTCCGCGACTGACCCGAGCCGTCCCCTCTCCCCTGGTCGCCATCGTCGTCGTCAGCGGCGTGGTGATGGCCACGGGACTGGACGTTCGCACGGTGGGCGACATGGGTCAGATGCCCACGACCCTGCCAATGTTCCATCTGCCCGCCGTGCCTCTGACATGGGAGACCTTCGTCATCATCGCGCCGGTGTCGGCCACCCTGGCCTTCGTCGGCCTGCTGGAAAGCCTGCTGACCGCCAATCTGATCGACGACCTCACTGACACCCCGTCGGACAAGGATCGCGAGACGCGGGGCCAGGGGATCGCCAATATCCTGTCTCCCCTGTTCGGCGGCATGGCCGGGTGCGCCATGATCGGCCAGTCGATCATCAACGTGACCTCCGGCGCCCGCGGACGGTTGTCGACCCTGTGGGCGGGCCTCTTCCTGCTGTTCTTGATCCTGGTGCTCCAAGACTGGGTCGCGCGCATACCGATGGCGGCCCTGGTGGCGGTAATGATCATGGTTTCCGTCGGCACCTTCGACTGGAAATCGGTGCGGAACCTGCCCGCGACGCCGCTGCAGTCCTCCATCGTCATGATCGCCACCACCGTGACCGTCGTTCTGACCCACGACCTGTCGAAGGGGGTGCTGCTCGGCGTCGTTCTGTCCGCCGTCTTCTTCATGCGAAAGGTCGGCAAGACGATCGTCGTCCAGGAGATCGAAACGCCTGAGGAAGGGCGCCTGCGCTACCGCGTGTCCGGCAACCTGTTCTTCGCCTCGGCCGACGTCTTCGCCGCCAGTTTCGAACACCACGGCCAACCGACGCAGGTCGAGATAGACATGACCGACGTCCACCTGTGGGACCTGACGGGGGTGGCCGCCGTCGACAAGGTGGTCTTCCGCTATCGCCGGCAAGGTGCGACAGTCGAGGTGCTCGGCATGAACGAAGCCGCGCGAACGCTCGTCAGCCAAGTCGGCAAGCACGACAAGAGCCACTTGCCGGCGGGCGCGGCGCACTGAAACACCGCCCCTAGAGGGCCGACCTCACCCCTCCGCCGCCGGCAGCTCCAGCACCACCTTCAGCCCGACCATGGCGCTGTCGCCCAGGGTGACGCGGCCGCCGTAGGCGCGGGTCAGTTCGTCGACGATCGACAGGCCCAGGCCCGTGCCGGGCGTGTCCTCGTCCATGCGCGTGCCGCGTTTCAGGGCCGTGTCGCGCTGGTCGGCGGGCAGGCCGGGACCGTCGTCCTCGACCACGGCGATCATCTGGCCCGGCGTCGACGGCCCGGCCGAGATGCGGACGCGGCGCTTGCACCACTTGGCCGCGTTCTCGATCAGATTGCCGAAGATCTCCTGCAGGTCCTGGCGCTCGCCCAGGAAGGCCAGGCCGTCGGGGGCCCGCCAGTCGATCTCGACGCCCTTCTCCTCGAACACCCGCTCCAGCATGACGGCCAGTTCGTCCAGGACCTCGCCTATGTCCGTGCGCTCGCCCAGGCCATGCGCGGCGCGGGCGGCGGCGCGGGCGCGGCGCAGGTGGTGGTCGACCTGGTCCTGCATCACCTTGGTCTGGCGGCGGATCAAATCCGGCAGCGGTCCCTCCTTCGTCCCGGCCTCGGCCAGCATGACGGCCAGGGGCGTCTTCAGGGCGTGGGCCAGGTTGCCGACGTGGGTGCGCTGACGCTCCACCGTCTCCTGATTATGCGCCAGCAGGCGGTTGACCTGTTCGGCCAGGGGCTGGATCTCGACCGGATAGACGCCGCCGACCCGGTGCGAGCGGCCCTGACGAACGTCGGCGATCTCGTCCCTCAGGTCGTAGAGCGGGCGCAGCCCCACCTGCACCTGGATGAAGACCGCCGTGACCAGGCCCGCTCCCAGCAACAGCATGGCGATCCAGGTGACGGTGGCGAACTGGCGCGTGTCGGCGTCGACGTCCGAGCGGTCGATACCGGCGAAGAAGACCACGGGCCGGTCGCGTCCGGGCAGTTGTTTCATGCTGGCGGCGATGCGCAAGGGCTCGCCCTTGGGGCCGTCGTCGGCGTTGTAGCTGATGGTCTGGCCGAAAGCGGCGCGCAGGCGGTTGAGCAGGTCCGCGCCATACTCCAGCTCCGCCGGCCCCAGGGAGGCCGAACGCGCCAGGACCTGCAGGTCGCCCTGCGGCGTAGGCTCGGCCACCATCCAGTATTTGCCGGACAGCAGGCGCTGGGTTCGGGCGTCCTGAATCTCGCCGACGAAGACCTCGCCCTCGGGCGTGATGGTCGCGGCGACCACGGCCTCGTCGATGGTGTCGCTCAGGATATTGCCCAGTCGGCGCAGGGCCGATTCCTGAAAGACGGCGGTCAGCACCAGGGCCGCCGCCGCCAGGGCGATCAGGATCCACGCCGCCGCCAGCCAGATCAGCCGCCGCGTCAGCGAGCGGCCCGGCCGGCCGAACCACCGGCCCCATTGGCGTCGATCAGGCTGGGACAGACCTTCGGACTGACCTTCGGACGGGTCCGTCATGCGGCGCTCAGGCCGCGTCGCTCTCGCCGGCCAGCGGCGACAGGCGATAGCCCAGGCCGCGCACGGTCTCGATGCGGTCGGCGCCGATCTTCTTGCGCAGGCGGCCGACGAAGACCTCGATGGTGTTGGAGTCGCGATCGAAGTCCTGATCGTAGAGGTGTTCGACCAGTTCGGTGCGGCTGATGACCCGGCCCTGATGCATCATCAGATAGTGCAGCAGGCGGTATTCCAGACTGGTCAGGCGCAGCGGCTCGCCGTTGACCGTGGCCCGCGCCGCGCGCGGATCCAGCCTCAGACCGCCGCAGCTCAGCGTCGCCGCCGCGTGACCGGCCGAGCGGCGCAGCAGGGCGCGCAGGCGCGCCAGCAGCTCCTCGGTGTGGAAGGGCTTGGTCAGATAGTCGTCGGCCCCGGCGTCGAAGCCCGCCACCTTGTCCGACCAGGCGCCGCGCGCCGTCAGGATCAGCACCGGCGTGGCCTTGCCTTCGCGGCGCCAGCGCTCCAGCACCGAGACGCCGTCGATCTTGGGCAGGCCCAGATCCAGCACCACCACGTCATAGGGTTCGGTGTCGCCCAGAAACCAGGCTTCTTCGCCGTCGGGCGCGTGATCCACGGCATAGCCGGCATCGGTCAGGGCGGTCTTCAACTGGCGCGACAGATCGACGTCGTCCTCGACAAGCAGAACCCGCATTCAGTCGTCCCCGCGAACCCGGCCCGAACGGCCGTCGACCTGGATATCCGAGACGCGGCCGCCGGGATATTCCCAGCGCACCACATAGTCGTCGCCACGCTCGCGCACGCCCAGCATCCGACCGGGACGGCCCGACTGGACTCGGCGCGCCACGTCGCCGGGGTTGGCGCGCGGGCCGCTGTCGCGACGCGGCGCATCGCGCAGTCCCTGGCCCGGATAGCTGCGGGGTTGCTCCCGGCGATCCTGATCGCGATCCCGGTCGCGGCCGCGCGACTGAGCCGCCGCGTCCGTCAACGGGACGAGGGCGATCAGGCCGGCCAAAAGAAGGGCTCGAATACGCATCATGGATCGCGGTTTAAACCAGGGCCTCTGAACAGCGGCTGAACGCAGTCTATCGGCGTTCAGTCCAAAGAGGAACGCCGAGAGATGAAATCTCCGTCGCATGCCGGCGAGAGAAAAGGAGGCGCATGACGCCGATGTCATCCTGATGAACCCTATCTGAAACGCGTCGTTCAGACGCGGCTCAGGCGCAGGAGGATCATCTGACGTCAACGCAGCCCGCCGGTTGCGTCCAGTCAAAGGAGCCCGACCATGGCCAAGTTCAAAACGCTGATGATCCCCGTCCTGGCCGCGACGACGGCCGCCGCCGCACTCGGCGCCGCCCTGCCGGCCGCCGCTCAAACCTATCGCCACGCCCCCGCCTATCAGCAGAACCACGGCGGCTGGCAGTCGATCAGCCAACGCAAATACAATCTGGACCGCCGTATCGACCAGGGCGTCCGCACCCGCCAACTCAGCGTCCGCGAGGCCGGCCGCCTGAAGAACGAGCTGAACCAGCTGGTGCGGCTGGAGCGGGCCTATCAGCGCGACGGCCTGAACCGCCGGGAGCGCATGGAGCTGGATCGCCGCTACGACGCCCTGTCGGCCAAGGTCCGCTATGAGCGCCGCGACCACAACGGCCGCCGCTGGTAAGCTGGACAAGCGTTGATCGCGAAGGGCTGCGGGAGAGGTCCCGCAGCCCTTTTTCGCATTCGCCCGACTTAGACGCCTGCCGCACTGGAGGACGTCGCCTCGCCTGCCTATCTTGGACTCATGTCCATCGCTCGTCTCGACAGTCGCGCCCTGATCCGCGTCAGCGGCCCCGACGCCCGCCCCTTCCTGCACAATCTTCTGACCCAGGACGTGGAGACCCTGCAGCCGGGCGAGCTTCGCTTCGGCGCCCTGCTGTCGCCGCCGGGGCGGCTGCTGTTCGATCTGTTCATCTGGGGCGAGGAAGACGGCGTCATCCTGGATGTCGCGGCCGAGCGGCGCGACGCCCTGGTGCAGCGACTGACGCTCTACAGGCTGCGCGCCCAGGTCGAGATCATGCCCATCCCCGACGCGGTTTTCGTCGCCTGGGGCGCAGATATTCCCGACGGCTTCGTCGCCGATCCCCGCCTGTCCGCCCTGGGCGGCCGCCGCTGGGGCGATCAGAGCGAGATCGACGCCGCCGAGAGCGACTGGCAGGCCCACCGCCTGGCCCTGGGCGTGCCCGATCCGACCCAGGACGCCCTGATGGACAAGACCTATCCGATCGAGGCGGACTTCGACCTGCTGAACGGCATCGACTTCCACAAGGGCTGCTTCATCGGCCAGGAGACGACCTCGCGCATGAAGCGGCGCGGCACGATCAAGAACCGCATGATGGCCATCGCCTTCGACGGTCCCGCCCCCGCGCGCGGCGCCGAGGTGCTGAACGGCGAGTTGCGGGCGGGCGAAGTCATGACCGGCGCCGAGGGACGCGCCATCGCCCTGATGCGACTGGACCGCATGGACGGCCCCCTGACCGTCGAGGGCCGCCCCGTGCGGGTTGAGAAGCCCGACTGGATCCCTGACTTGCAAGGCTAAATCCAGAAGAACGGAAAATCTGCTTGTCGTGATGTAAAAGTCGCTTGACGTAAACGCGACCCCGCTGGTAAAGCTAACTTGTCAACAAGACAGGGGGGGCTTGTCGATGAACATCGAGATCATCACCGCCGGCGCAGCCGCCGCCCGCAACAAGAAGACGATGGACGACCTGACCGTCGGCCTGTGCGCCCTGACCGTGGTCGGGGTCAGCGCGACCGCCGCCACGCCGTTCTGGCCCGAAGCCTGGGGCCGCGCGCCGTCGATCGGCGTCGTCGTCCTGGCCGCCGGACTGGCCGTCTTCCTGGCCCTGCACACGCTCTATTGGTGGCGCAGCCTGGATGAGGCCGCCAGAGAGGCGCACAAATGGGCCTGGTGGTGGGGCGGGACCCTGGGCCTCGTCGCCAGCGGCGCGGCCGTCGTCATCGCCGCCCTGGCCGGCGTGAACCTGTTGCCCGCCGCCCTGCCCCACACGGATGCCGCCCTGATCGCCCTGGGCGTCGCCGCCGTCTTCGCCGCCCAGGCCGTCGGCTACGGGATCGCCTGGTGCGGCTGGTGGATCGCCCGCCGATGACCAGCGCCTTCATCAACCGCCTCAAGGTCTTCCGCGCCGAGCGCGACTGGACCCAGGCCGACCTGGCCGAACGCCTCGGCGTCTCGCGCCAGACTATCCAGGCGCTGGAGAAGGGTCGCTACGACCCGTCCCTGCCCCTCGCCTTCCGCATATCCCGCCTGTTCGGCCGGCCCATCGAAGCCATCTTCATCGCCTGATCGCCCCTCCTTCAGACAAACCTCTCAAAACCAAGGACTTTGCAATGACCCTCGCTCACCGCATGGGCCAATCGGCCAACCATGTCTCGCGCTTCGCCGCCGGCCTTCTGGCGGCGCTGGCCGCCTCCACCGCCTTGGCCGCCGCGCCCGGCGCCGCCCACGCCGAACCGACGATCCCTGTCCCGGCCGTCGCCCCCATCCCCCGCGCCGAGGGCGCCGGCCCGCCGCTGTGGGTGGTCAAGGATGCGGACTCCACCGTCTATCTGTTCGGCACTGTCCATCTGCTGCGTCCCGGCACGGCCTGGGGCTCCGACAAGGTGGACGCCGCCTTCGCCAGCGCCTCGGACATCTGGGTCGAGATCGCCGATCAGGACGACCAGGCCGTCGTCATGCCGGTGATCCAGCAGCACGGCGTCGACCCGTCCCGCCCCCTGTCGTCGGTCCTGTCGGCTGAGGACTTCGCCGCCTTCGACAAGATCGCCCAGGCCAACGGCGCGTCAGGCGCGGCCCTGGACGCCTATCGTCCCTGGCTGGCGGCCTTCATGATCTCCATGTCCGGCCCGACCGATGCGGGCTATCGGCCCGAGGCGGGCGTCGACAAGACGCTGATGGATCGCGCCAGAGCCCAGGGCAAGACGCTGCACGGCTTCGAGACCGCCGACATCCAGGTGCGCTTGATCGCGGGCATGAGCGAAGAAGCCCAGATCGCCTATCTGAACCATTATGTCCGCAACACCGATCGCATCGTCGCCAACCTGGATGGAACCGTGGCCGCCTGGCTGGAGGGCGACGCCGCCGAAACGGGCCGCCTCAACCGCGCCAACACCCGCGACGTGCATGAAGACATCCACCGCGCCGCCCTGATCGATCGCAACGCCGACTGGACCAACCAGATCGAGACGATGATGAAGGGCTCCGGCACGGCCTTCGTCGCCGTCGGCGCCGCCCATCTGATGGATCAGGACAGCGTGATCGACATGCTGACCGCGCGCGGGTTCACGGTCGAGCGGCTGTAGGACGCCCAGCAGCATCCCATGAAGGCCCGGCGGAAACGTCGGGCCTTTTCGCTTGCGCCTCCAGAACATTGCAGCAACATCGCGCCATGACCGAATCCGAAAAGGCTGAAGGACGCTGTGGCTGGTGCGGGACGACGGACCCGCTCTACATCGCCTATCACGACACCGAATGGGGCGTGCCGGAATACGATCCCCGCGCCCTGTGGGAGAAGCTGGTGCTGGACGGGTTTCAGGCCGGGCTGGCCTGGATCACCATCCTGCGAAAGCGCGAGGGGATGCGCGACGCCTTCGACGGCTTCGATCCCGAGATCGTCGCCCGCTACGGCGAGGCGGACCGCGCGCGCCTGCTGGCCGACCCGCGCATCATCCGCTCGGGCGCCAAGATCGACGCGGCCGTCAACGGCGCCGGCATCTGGCTGGAGATGCGGGACAAGGGCGAGGACTTCTCGGCCTGGCTGTGGTCCTTCGTCGACGGCAAACCGCTGGTGAACCAGTGGGACCATTTCCGCGAGGCCCCGACCCAGACCGCCGAAAGCCTCGCCATGGCCAAGGCCCTGAAGGCGCGCGGTTTCAAGTTCTGCGGGCCAGTGATCACCTATGCTTTCATGCAAGCGGTCGGCATGGTGAACGACCACCAGACGACGTGCTTCCGGCATGGAGAGGTTCAGCTTGATGGATATCCCAACGTCTGATTTCCGCCACCTGCAGTTGGCGGCTATCGACCCGTTGCGGACAGTAGCCCTTTCGCGTTCACTGAAGACATGGCCGACGACATTGATCGATCAGGAAATGCTATCCGCGACCATGTGTTCAGTGCGCTGAAGCGGGTCACCATGTGCGCGGACCCAATCACCGACACAACGGAACTGTATTACGATCTGGGTCTGGCCGGTGAGGATCTGGGCGATGCCATCGATGCGATTAGGGAGCCGTTCGGCACTGATTTCAGCCTCATGGACTTGAGGAAATACGCGCCAAACGAGGTAACACATAACTTCGGCCTGAACCTCGTTCGAGAGTTTCGCGAATGGCGCGGCGAGCGAACCTATCGCAGCCTGACCGTTGGAAGCCTTATCACGGCGGTTCAAGCCGGATCTTGGAACGACCGCTAACCTCCCTTACGCGAACTTCGGTTCACGACCCGTTGCGGACTAGAGCCGATGCTCAACGTTCTCTGAAAGACGCCTCTCGCGTGGGAGCGACTTAATTCGACGCATTGCGGAAGAACGCCATTGCCTTCAACCCAGACACCATAGCTCCGACGCGCTTTGCTGATGCCGTCAAAGGATCGGCCAATGCATCGGCGTTAGCGAACTGCTCTGCCTGAGCCCAGTAGGACCTCATCTGTGCCGCTTCCGCTTCAGCGCCCCGCGCGCTGACTTCAGAAGTCCATCTCAGAGCAATACTTCGTGCTGCGACCACGCGTTGAGCGCCACAGAGCCGTAGGCTTGTCTGAACATCGTCGCTTTGGCTGTCTTGAAAGCAGTCTGGAAAGGACACGAATTCACACATGTCCCAATCCTCCATGCCCATGGGGTCGGCTGCTTCAAGGCACGACTTCCATTCGTCAGTTCCACTCGGCAAGCCGCATGTGGAAACAGTCGATTTTGCGCAGCCTTCCCATTGCTCAAGCGTCACGGTGGAAGGCGACGATTCCGCCGACATCAACGCAATTACAGCTGCCAAAATCATAGCCTGTCTCCCACGACCGCATGGTCGATATTGCCACGGCAAACGTCCGCTTCCCACCCACAGCTGACACTCGACACAGCCGCTTCTCACGACACAACTAGACCCGACGACCGCCTTCCCCCGTGCCCCGGTTCGTGGCACTGACGCCCTATGCTCGCGCGTACCGTTCCCGCCAAGACCGACCGCCCCTTGCCCACCCTGATCCTGGAGCTGGAGGCGCGTGCGACCTGGAAAGGTCACGTCTGCGGGGTGGATGAAGCCGGGCGCGGGCCGTGGGCCGGGCCGGTGTCGGCGGCGGCGGTGATCCTGAACGCCGACGACCTGCCGTCGGGCATCGACGACTCCAAGGCCCTGACGGAAAAGCGCCGCACGGCGCTGGAGGTCGAGATCAAGAACCGCGCCCTGGCCTGGGGCGTCGGCTTCGCCTCGGTCGAGGAAATCGACGAGCTGAACATCCTGCACGCCACCGGCCTGGCCATGCATCGGGCGGTCGAGGCCCTGGCCCATCCGCCGGCGCACGCCCTGGTGGACGGCAACTATCGCTTCAAGCTGCCCTGCGCCGTGACCCCCGTGGTCAAGGGCGACAGCCTGTCCCTGTCCATCGCGGCGGCGTCGATCCTGGCCAAGACGGCGCGCGATCGGCTGATGATCGAGATGGATACGGTCTATCCCGGCTACGGCTTCGCCAGCCACAAGGGCTACAACGCCCCGGTCCATCAGAAGGCCTTGCAGACGCTGGGTCCCTGCCCCGCCCACCGGCGCAGCTGGGCGCCGATAAAGGCCCTGCTGGACGCGGCGTAGGCGGAAGACTCAGACCGACAGGGCGCCGCCCAGCAGCATCCCCATCAGGCCGGCCACGATCGCGCCGATCAGCAGGATGGTCCAATTGTCCAGCCCGCGGCCGCGCCGAAGCGACGGACGGGCCGGACGCAAGGTCTCGCCTCGGGCGTCGAAACCTCGGGAATCAAAGCGAGAAGCGGCGGGAGGAAGACCGGAAAGCGTACGCATACGGCCAAAACGGCGAGCGCCCGGCTTTCGTTCCCGTCACGCCGCGACCGGCAACTCCACGGGTTGTTGAGTGACCACGAAGAGATATTCCACATTTCTCAGCCGGCCGACCGAACCCACCTTCTGGCCCTTCAGATTGTGGATGCCGATGCGGGCGCCGACGTAGCGGGGACGCGGAATCTCGACCACCTGGACGTGGCCGCGCGCCGACAGCATGGCGGTCAGATCGTCGCGGGTCAGATAGCCCTCGTCGTTGAAGCTGACGATCAGATTGGGCGCCCTCAGCCGCTCGATGACGGTCTGCAGGGCCGGGCCGATGCCGGGCTTGGAATTGAAGGCGGACTTGCGTGTCTTCACATCGACCCGCTTGCGCGCCACGCCATAGGTTTCCGGCTTGTCCCACAGCACCAGGCTTTCCCAGCAGTGGTAGTTGCCGAGGTAGGAGTGCTGGTTATAGGGCGGGTCCAGATAGACGAGATCGGCCTCAATCTCAGCCGCCATCTCGACCGCATCGCCCTGGGTGGCGAGGCACGGCCCTGCCGCCACGCCCGGCAACAGGTCCGGCAGGCGCAGCTCCAGCGGCTTCAGCGCGCGCGGCGCCCACTGCTTCATGAAGGCCATCTGCAGGCCCGCCGTGGAATCCACCCGGTCAGCCGCCTCCATCAGGGCGACCAGCGCCACCGCCTTCAGTTCGGGCTCCAGTCCCATGACCTCGATCCGCTCGCGCATGGCGTCGATGCGGGCGCCGTTGTCGGGATGGAAGAAGCGGGCCTCCTCGCAATAGGTCCTGGTGAACCAGCCCGGCGCCGGCGCCACGGCGCGCAGTTCGGCCAGCACGGCCTCGGCTCGCTCGGCCCAGGTCTCGCGATCAGCCTGGACATAGGCTGTGGCGAGGGCGTGGGCATAGGCGTTGTGATCATTGGACCAGACGCGGAACCCCTCGCGCTTCAGCGCATGGCCCACGCGCGCGGTGCCGGAGAATAGGTCGCAGACCGTCCCGCCCTGCGGCTGAGCCGCTCGCACCGCGCCGATCACCTGGCCCAGAAGCGCGCGCTTTGAGCCGATGTATTTGATCATTCCGTCCCGTCAGGTCCTGCGGGCGCGCTTCGCCCCTTGTCCGCTGCGGGGCGCAGCATGGGCCGGAGCATGGGCCAGACGCAACAGATTCGCCGCGCCGGGCGCGCCGAAAGGCGTTCCCGCCAGGATCAGGATGCGCTGCCCCGGCTCGGCCAGGCCATAGAGCATGGCCGCCTCGACGGCGTCATCGGTCAGGCCTTCCAGCGAGGTCGGCTGGTCGCCCAGACGCGGCTCCAGGCCCCAGACCAAGGCCAGGCGGCGCGCCGTCTCCGGCTTGGGCGTCAGGGCCAGGACCGGTTGCAGGGGCCGCTCGCGCGACATCCGCCGCGCCGTGCCGCCCAGGGTGGTGAACACGACCATGCAGGCGGTCGAGGAGGCCTCGGCCGCCTTTCGCGCCGCCGCGACCAGGGCGTCGACGTCGTGAATGTCCATGCCCGCATGATCGGCGTCCATCAGGCCCGGCCACAGGGGGTCGCGCTCCACCCGCTCCATGATTCGGTTCATGATGGTCACCGCTTCCAGCGGATAGTCGCCCGCCGCCGTCTCGGCCGACAGCATCAGGGCGTCGGCGCCCTCATATACGGCGTTGGCCACGTCGGAGGCCTCGGCGCGCGTCGGGGCCGGGGCGCTGGTCATCGACTCCAGCATCTGGGTCGCCACGATGGCGGGCACGCCGCGCTGGCGGGCGGCGCGCAGGATCTTCTTCTGGGCGACCGGCACTTCCTCGGGGTCCATCTCCACCCCCAGATCGCCGCGCGCGACCATGACGCCGTCGCAGTAGTCGAGGATGCTCTCCAGGTCGTTCAGCGCCTGGGGCTTCTCGATCTTGGCCAGGCAGGCGGCCTGGCCGTCGACGATCTGCTTCAGCTCGGCCATGTCCTCGGCCTTCTGCACGAAGCTGAGGGCCACCCAGTCGACGCCGAGACGAAGCGCGAAGGCCAGGTCCTCGCGATCCTTGGGCGTCAGGGCCGAGACCGGGATGACCGCCTCGGGCACCGCCACCCCCTTGCGGTCCGACAGTTTCGAGCCGCTCTCGACCGTGACGTCGCACCATTCGTCGGTGCGCTCGCCCACGCGCAGCCGCACCCGGCCGTCGTCCAGCAGCAGCAGCATTCCGGTGCGCAACGCCTTAAAGATCTCCGGATGCGGCATCTGCACCCGCGTCTCGTCGCCGAGCGCCGGATTCAGGTCGAAACGCATCGTGTGGCCCGGCTTCACCTCGATCTCGACATCAGCGAAGCGGCCTAGGCGCAGCTTGGGCCCCTGCAGGTCGGCCAAGACGCCCAGCGGCCGCTTCAGGGCCATCTCGGCCCCGCGCACGGCCTTGAAGGCGGCGGCGTGGTCGTCGTGCGAGCCGTGGCTGAAGTTCAGGCGAAAGACATCCACCCCCGCCTGGGCCAGCGCCTTGACCGTTCCCGGCGCGCGGCTGGCGGGTCCAAGGGTCGCGACGATGCGCGCGCGGCGGGCTCTTTGCATGAACGGGTTTCCTCTTATGGCTCTGACGGCCGGCGCCTCCCCTCAGAAGCGCTTCTCAGCCCTTTGTGCCAATGAAACGCGGGAGGCGTAAGAGCGCCCCCCCGCGCGGAAACACGAGTTTATGACCGCGAAACACGAAGTTACGGCCGCACTCCAGCCTACTTCGTCTCGCAGCGGCCCTTGGCGAACTGGGGCAGATCCATGCAGCGACCGTCGATCGGGGCGTCCGGCTTGACCCCGATCAGATTGGCCAGGGTCGGGGCGATGTCGATGGTGCGCATGGGCAGGAAGCGCTCCTGCCCCTCGGCGCCCGGCCACCAGAAGACGATGGGCACGCGGCGGTCGTAATCCCAGGGCGAGCCGTGGCTGGAGATGGCGCCGCCGACGCGGCCCTGGCCGGTCAGGCCCGGCTGCCAGGCGCGCAGGATGTCGGGCGAACGGCCCGCCACGGCCGACAGGCGCAGGCGCTGGCGCAATGACAGCTCCTCGGGATTGTCGGAGGCCGGAACCGGCTCGGCCAGCAGTTCGTCGCGGGCGACGGCCAGGGCCACCTGCGGCTCGCCGTTCAGCAACTCGATCGCCGCGGCCAGAACCTGCGAACGCAGCGGCTCGGCCAGCGACTTGCGATCCTTGTCGACGATGACGAAGCCGCCCGCCGAGGACACCACCGGATCGGCGTCCAGACCGAAGCGGGCCTTCAGCGCCGCGTTGACGCGCGGTTGCAGGGCGCGGTCCACCCGGCCGGCGTCCGGATAGCCCTCGACCGCCGAACGCTCGGGAAAGTCCGAACCGCCGTGGTCGGCCGTCAGAACGACGATGGCGCCGCCCGGAATGGTCGACAGCCTGTCCAGGAAAACACCCAGCGCTGCGTCCAGACGCAACATCTGCTCGCACATCTCCGGCCCCTGGGTGCCGTAGCTGTGGCCGATCCGGTCCGTGGCCGACAGGCTGACGCCCAGCATGTCCGTGACGCCGCGACGGCCCAGTTGCTGGCTGTCCAGCAGTTCGATCGCGCCTTCGATCGTCAGCTCGTCCAGGATGGGCGAGTTGTCGAGGCGGAAGTCGGCCGGCGGCACCTTGGACTCGAAGGTCTGGCCCGCGATGGTCCACCGCCCTTCCAGACGACGGCAGGCGGCGTTGGAATAGGTCCAGCTGGGCGCCTCTCGCGTGAAGCGGTCGATCATGCGGGCGTTCAGGGCTGTCACCGGAGCCAGACGCGCCTCAGCCGACTGGCCCGGCTCGACATAGGTGGTGAAGCCGAAATTGTCCGTCAGCCAGAAGGCGCCGTCCGCCTTGTGCCCGGCCAGGTTGATGGCGCCGCGATCCTTGCCCGACACGCCGTAGACGCGGCTTTCCGGGCTGACGGCCTTCAGCCAGTCGCCCAGGGTCGAGGCGCTCAGCTGTTCGGGGCCGACCGGGCCGTTGTCGGTGTTCTTGCCGTGGGCCAGGGTGTTCTGCGGCGCGGCCAGGCAATAGGTGGTCTTGCCGGTCGTCGTGTCGATCCAGTCGTTGGCCGGAATGCCGCTGCGCGCCGGATGAGCGCCGGTCAGGACGGTCGAGTGCCCGGCGCAGGTCACCGTCACGCCGTGGGTCTGATAGCCGTTGATCGAGACCATGCCCTGATCGGCCAGGGTCTTCAGCCCGCCGGTGAACTGGCTGCGGTACTGGTTAAACAGATTGGCGCTCAACTGGTCGACCACCACGGTGACGATCAGCGAGGGCGAGGCCCGTTCGGCCGCCGGCGCCGTGATCGCGGGCTGGGCCGCCGTCTCCGTCGCCTGCGCGGCTGCGTTCACGGCGACGAGGCCCAAGGTCAGGCCCAGGGCGGAGGCGAGAAGGCGGCTGCGGATCATCGGAAACACCAAGCGAAGCATAAAGTCATCGAACCCCTACGCCGCCGCCATGACGGGGCCAAGACAGCGCGGCCATGAAAAAAGAGGGAGGCCGCAGCCTCCCTCGGGACTTCAGATCATCGGCTCGCCACGCCGGCGGGCCTCCAGCCACTCCCGGAAGAAGGCGCGGGCGATGAAGGCGAGCACGCCCGCGACGATGACGGGCCACATCAGAACATAGGCGGTGAGCCAAAAGGCGCTCATGGCGATCTCCTGTTAGCGGGATTGAGGAAGCTGTTGTTCGGCGCCGATCGCCGCGCGCGCCGACGCGGTCGCAAGGTCTTCGCCTTCCTCCACGTCGAAGTCCCCGGTCATGCGGGCGATGCGCGAGAAGTCGAAGCCAGTCCGGTTGGACAGGGACATGACGGTGCAGACCACGGTGCTGACGGCATAGGCGATCAGCGAGCCGCTCAGCACGGCGTAGTCATGCAGGAAGCCGATGGCGAAGGGCGCGACGGCCAGGGCGGCGACCACCCCGACGATCCGCGCCGGGCGCGCGCCGAAGAAGCCGAACGTCATCAGGCCCGCGACCACGCCGACGCCGACCACGGCGATCACGTCGAAGACATAGCCGACGGCGCCGTCCATCGGGATCCAGCCGAACCGCACGGGGAAGAAGAGCGCCAGCGCCGCCAGCACCGACACGGTGAAGGCCTTGTTGGTCACCTTCTCCCAATAGAAGCTGGCGATGACGGGGAAGACCAGCGCGCCCCAGATGGCGCCGACCAGGACCAGCAGGTCCAGGATGTTCATGCGGGCTCCGGCGAAATAGAGGGCCGCGCCGGTGGCGATGACCATGGTCGCCCGCCCCACGGTCAGCATCAGGCGCGGATCGGCCTTGCGCTTGCCCGCCCGGCCATAGACGTCGGCCATCATGATCGACGACAGGGCCGACAGATCGGAGTCCGCCGTCGAGGCCAGCGACCCGATGATCATGATGAAGAAGATGCTCAGCAGCACCGGCCCGAAATAGGTCCCGGCCAGTTGCGGGATCAGGTTGTTGAGGTCGCCCTCCATCGGATTGATCCCGGCATACAGGGCCACGACGCCCAGCATGCCGATGCCGATGATCGTCGCCCCATAGCCGATGGTGGCGGTGATGAAGGTCGGCTTGATCAGGTCCTCGCGCACGGCGAACAGACGCTGGGCGATGGTCTGGTTGCCGATGGCGTAGGCCAGGACGGCGGCGATATAGGGCGCGCCCTGGTTCAGGAAGGCGTCGGACGAGAAGAAGCTGGTCTGCTGCGGCGTCAGGTTGGACGCGCCTTCGACAAAGACGGCCGGGCCGCCCATGGCGAAGAAGATGGCCGGGATGACCACCACCACGGCGCCCAGCATGGCGCACACCTGAATGAAGTCGGTCAGCACCGAGGCCCGGAACCCCGACCACAGGGTGTAAAGCAGCACCCCGCCCGCGATGACGACGATGCCCTGGCTGAAGCTGAACGGCGACAGCATGGCGATCAGAGCCCCGCCGGCGATGAAGTTGGACGTCAGACTGATGACGCTGCCCAGGATGTTGGACCCCGCCAGCATCAGTTGGCTGGAACGGCCGTGCCGGGCGTACATGACCTCGGCCAGGGTGTGGGCGCGCGGCGCCACGGCGCGGATGCGGCGGCCATAGGGATAGATGAACAGGATCATCAACGCCCCCCACAGCCCATAGTGGATCGGCCCCGATATGCCGTAGACGTAGCCCGAGGTGGCCGAGGCGTACATCGACGCCGCCCAGATCCAGGTCGCCGTCATCGAAGCGGCTGAGACGCCCAGACCGATGCCGTTCCCGGCGGTCATATAGGCGTCGGCGTTTTCCTTGCGTCGGCTGATCCTCAGAGAAATCAGCATGGTCAGGCCGAAAAACAGCACCAGCAGGCCGACCGTCAGCGGCCCGCCCAATTGTTGAAGTTGTACGTCGTCCACGCGCGCCTGCGCTCCTGTCTCTTCTACTTCCGGCGAGCCCCGGCCCGCCATCCGCGCAGCCGCAAAGACGCCGCCGCGCCACAGGCGCAGGCAGACGGAATGTCACGGTTGCGTTCGCGCCCGACATGAATGCCCGGCGCAATGAAAGGCGCGTCGAGCGCGCCGGCGCGGCCAAACCCCTCAAGCCACGAGAAGAGACCTTAATACACCAACGGCAAAGCCGAGATAAAGTTTTTGTGCAATGCGGTAGGCTTGACAGAAATTCGGCTCATTTCACCAAAATGAAAGAGACGAAACTCACAATCATTCATCACGATCTCAAAGGCATTGAAAATCGACTGAAATCATATTCACAAGAATCTATACTTTTATCGCAATGAATACCAAATCAGCATGAAGAATTCGGCAAAGGACGAAAGCTGTATTCATCCCGCGTCGGCAGAGCGACGCCCCCGCTGGCTTGCGGCGCCGCTCCAGGTCCGATCGGAATACGCAAAACGCCTGCGTTCACGAACGCAGGCGCTGAAACGGCCTCATAGACGCCGCCGTCTAATGGGCAGAGCCGGATCACGTCCGGCCGATATTGGTGCGAGCGGCGGGAATCGAACCCGCACGACCGAAGTCGAGCGATTTTAAGTCGCTTGCGTCTACCAGTTCCGCCACGCTCGCGGCGTGCGCCTCAGCGCTTCGCCTCCTGTGCCGCACGGGCGGCCCGGAAGTCCACATCTGAATCGGCGATCAGGCGCACCAGGGCCGCCCAGGCGGCAACGTTCTGGGTCATCTGGGCCGGGTCGATCTTGTCCAGAGTGTCGTCGGCCGTGTGGTGCAGGTCGAAATAGCGCGTGCCGTCCTGGCGCAGGCCGAAGACCGGAACGCCCGCCTGGGCCAGCGGGCCGATGTCGACGCCGCCGAACAGCTCCGCCTCGCCCGGCAGCACGCCCAGCGGATGCAGGACCCGTAGGGCGATCCTGGCGAAGTCCGTGTTCTGCGAACCGGGCGGCAGGCCCAGGGCGTAGACGCGGTCGGCGCCGAAGTCGCTCTCGCCGGCGACGACGTGCTTCTCGACGCCCGCGCCGATGTTGCGGACATAGGCGCCGCCGCCGTTGCCGTGATCGGTCGGCTGGGCGACCTCTTCCGAGCCGTACAGAACCACACGGACCGTACGGGCCGGTCGGCCCTGCTCGGCGATCAGCTTGGCCGCCGCCAGGGTGATGGCGCCGCCCGCCGCATCGTCGATGGCCCCGGTGCCCAGGTCCCAGCTGTCCATGTGCGAGCCCAGGACGATGATCTCGTCCGGACGCGAGGCGCCGACGATGTCGCCGATGACGTTCTGGCTGACCGTCTCATAGGTGCGGGCGGTGGATTTCAGGCGCAGGCGCACCGTCTCGCCCATCCCGACCAGACGCGCCACCTGATCGGCGTCCGGGGCGCTCAGGGCGAAGGACGGCAGCGGCACCTTGCCGTCGACATAGCGGGTGGTGCCGGTATGCGGCATGCGGTGTTCGTCCGACCCGGCCGAGCGCATGACGAAGGCGACGGCGCCGCGCTTGGCGGCCTCGGACGGCCCCTGGCTGCGTAGCCGCGACAGGGGGCCATAACCCGAGCCGTCCTGCATCCGCACCATCTGGCCGCCGTCGACCACGGCGATCTTGCCGCTCAGCGATCCGGCGGGCGCCGCCAGCAGGGCGTCCAGGCCGTCGAAGAAGACGACGTCCGCCTCGATTCCCTCGGCGGGGGTGGCGATGGAGTGGCCCAGGGCGGCGGCGACCAGTCTCTGGGGACGGGCGCCCAGGATTTCCGCGCTCTCCTCGCCCCGCTCCCAGCCGATCAGGGGAAAGGTCTCGATGCGGACGTTCTGGAAGCCGTGGGCGCGCATGTAGTCGGCGGCCCAGGCGGAGGCGTCCTGCTCGGCGCGCGAGCCCGCCGGGCGCGGGCCGAAGCGGGTGGTGATCTGGGTGACGTAGTCGAGGGCGATATTGCCCTTCAGCGCCTGATCGCGCACCTGTTCGGCGGCGCGGATGGCGCGGGCGTCCTGCGCCAGAACCGGCGTAGCGACAAGGCCGAGCGCCACAGCGCTGGCGGCCATCAGACGGATAGTGAACGACAAGAGCGCCTCCCAGACTCAAACGACAGGCGCGGACCCTAGCGGGCGAAGACTGCGACCGAAAGTCTCAGCTTCGCCGATCCATCCTTCCTCGTCATTCTCGGCCCCGTGCCGAGAATCCAGAAACGCGACGCTCGAAGCCGAGGCGGAACGCCTGCTCATTCAGCGTCGAGCGTCTGGATCCTCGGGACAAGCCCGAGGATGACGGCTGAGGAGAAGCGGCGCGCCTCCCCTCAGCCCCAAAATCACTCGCCCTTGATGAAGGGCTCGACCGGGCCTTGCAGCTTGACGGTCAGGGCCTTGCCGCGACGGTCGACGCGGTTGCCGACAGCCAGACGCACCCAGCCTTCCGAGACGCAGTATTCCTCGACGTTGGTCTTTTCCTCGCCCTTGAAGCGAATGCCCACGCCGCGCGCCAGCAATTCGGCATTGTGGAAGGGGCTGTCGGGATCGACCGAAAGGCGGTCAGGCAGGACGTCGGACATGGAAAGGTCTCGCGAAAAATCGAAGCGGGCTGAATAGCCGCGCAAGGCCTTTGCGACAACCGTCGCCTATTGCACCGACTGACGCGCGGCGGCCGGGGCGTCGGCCGGGGCCGGGGCGTAGGGGCGCGGGCCGGTCTCGGCGGGTGCCGGGGCCTTGGCCGCAGGCTGGGCGGCGGATCGGGCCGCCGGTCGCGCAGCGGGGCGGTTGGCGGCGGGCGTCGGCGCGCGACGCGGCGCGGTCTGCTGAGCCACACGGGTCGGCGCGGGCGCGGCGGCGGGCTGGGCCGTCGGTTGGGCCGCGGGCGTCGGAGCGGGCGCGGCTTCTGTCGGCGCCGAGGCGGCGGCGGCGCGGGCGGCGTACTGCTGGGCCTGGAAGCGTTTGGCCAGCTTTTCGGTCAGTTCGCGCGCGGCGGCGGGCTGCATCTGGGCCATGATGGCGGCCAGGGTGCGCGGGCGCATGGCCGAGGCGACCGGCAGGCGCACGCTGTCGTCCAGGGTGGCGAATACGGCCGCCGCCTCCTTGGGCCGCATGGCGGAATAGACGGCGACCAGACGGTCGGCCTCGGCTTTTTCCTTTTCATCGACCTGACCGACCAGGGCGCCGATCTCGCCCTTCAGGGCCTCCAGCGCCTGCAGCTTGGCGTCCAGCTTCTGCTCGGCGGCGACCATCAGCGGCAGGGTGGTGGCGAAGTCGGCGTCGCGCGCGTCCAGCGCGTCGCGGCGCTTGGACAGGGATTGGATGATGCGCAGTTCAGCCGGAGAAATGCCCGCCTGTTGGGCCAGTTGTTCGGGCGTCAGAGCGCAGACGGCGGGGGCGGGCCTGGCCTCAGTCTTGGCCCCCTCGCCTTCCGCGGCGACCGCCTCCTGAGCCCAGGCGGTCGCCCCCTGAAACAGGTCCGGCGCCACGCCCGCGGCGCGCACAGCCACGACGCCGCCGATGGCGACGGCGATCAGGGGCAGAAGGCGAGGCAGCTTGCTCATCGATCAAACTCAGCGAACGGTTCGGCGCCAAACACGCCGGGTAGGAAAAACACTTCGCCCCTCAAGTCGCCTGACGCCGCGCGTCAGGTATAGGGGCGCTTGGGATCAAGCAGCGAACAGGTCGTCGTCCAGACTACGGCGGGCGCGGTTTAGGCTCTGTTGCGCAGCATGGTTAGCGGCCAGGGCCTGCATCACCGGCGAGGCGCGCTCGGCGACAGGCGCGGGCTTCGGCGACGGCGCCTTCATGACCGCGCGGGCGCCTTCGATACGCTCCATCAGCGAGGCCATGCGGCGCGCGCGCGCCTCATCGTCCAACAGGGGGGCGACCGAAGAGGCGCGGACGGGTTCAGCCTCGACAACCGGGTCCATCTCGACCGGCGCGCGGGCGGCGGCGCGGCGTTCGTCCTCGCGCGTCTCGATGCGGCTGTCGGCCGGACGGGCCGGGGCGCGGGCGATCAGCACCTCCAGCTCCTGCTTCACGGCGCGGGCCTTGATGATGCGGTCGTGCAGCAGGTCCGTCTCCTGACCCGAGGCGCGCAGGGTGGCCAGCGCCTGTTCGGCGCGCCCGGCGGCGCTGTTCAGCTCGGTCACGGCGGCGGCGAAGGCCAGCTGGCCCTCGCGCAGGGTCTTGAGCTTGCGCTCCAGCTTGATGCCGTAGCCGATAGCGGCGACCAGCAGCAGCATGAGGATGGAGTCGAGGATGATGCCGGTCATGTCAGCTGTTCCCTCTGGCGATGCGGGCGGCGGCGTCGGTGCTGATGGGCCCCTCGACGCGGACGGCGATGTGCTGGCCCTTGCGGCCCATGCGGCCGGTCGTCAGCGGGATGGAGCCCGCCCGCACCGACACCTCGGACTCAGGGCTCACGTTCAGCATCAGGGTGTCGCCGACCTTCAGATCCAGCACCTTGGACAGGGGCATCTGCTGCTCGTCCAGCACGCAGCGCACCTCGGTCTCGGTGGTCCAGAGCTCGGTGGCCAGGTGGCCTTCCCAGATGTTGTCGCGGCCGAACTTCTCGCCCATGAACTGCTGCAGCAGCATCTTGCGGATGGGCTCCAGCGTCGAATAGGGCAGCAGCAGCTCGACCCGACCGCCGCGGTCTTCCATGTCGATGCGCAGCTTCACCAGGATGGCGGCGTTGGCTGGACGCGCGATGGCGGCGAAACGCGGATTGGTCTCCAGCCGGTCCAGGTTGAAGTGGACGGGGGTCAGGGGTTCGAACGCCTGGCGCGCATCATTCAGGATGACCTCGACCATCCGCTGCACCAACGCCCGCTCGATGGTGGTGTAGGGCCGCCCTTCGATACGCAGGGCCGCCGTCCCGCGACGCCCGCCCAGCAGGACGTCGACGATCGAATAGATCAGGTTGGAATCGACCGTCAGCAGGCCGTAGTTGTCCAGCTCCTCGGCCCGGAACACCGCCAGGATGGCCGGAAGCGGGATGGAGTTCAGATAGTCGCCGAAGCGGATGGAGCTGATGGTGTCGAGGCTGACCTCGACGTTGTCGGAGGTGAAGTTGCGAAGGCTGGTCGTCATCAGCCGCACCAGGCGGTCGAAGACGATCTCGAGCATCGGCAGGCGCTCGTAGGAGACCAGGGCCGAGTTGATGATGGCGCGGATGCCGCTGCGCTCCGCGTCGTCGCCGCCGCCCATGTCGAAGCCCAGCAGGCTGTCGATCTCGTCCTGGTTCAGCACCCGTTCGGACAGGGTCGCGCCCGGATCGGCGCCCAGGTCCGCTTCGCCGCCGAAGGGGTCCAGTTCGTTGTCGGGAGCCAGGGTGTCCGTCATCCCTACTGCACCAGCATCTCTTCGATCAGCACGGCGTCGACCTTGCCCGGCGCGGCGATCAGGTTGACCCGACGCAGGATTTCGGCGCGCAGCTGATAAGACCCGGCCGAGCCGGCCAGATCCTCAGGTCGCAGTTCGCGCAGGAAACCCTGGAACATGTCCTGCATCCGCGGGGCCTCAGCCTGCAGGTGCGAGGCGACGGCGGCGTCCTTCATCTCCAGCGTCAGGCGCAGCTTCAGATAAGTCGGGCGGCCGTCAACCGACTGAATGTTCACGATCATGTCGGGCAGGGTGTAGAAGGTCACGCCGTCGGGTCCGGCCGCCACCTTGCCCGCCCCGGTGGCCGCCTCGCCTTCCTTGCCGCCGTCCCCGTGCCCGCCCTTCTTCTCTTCCTTGGCGGGGGCCGCGTGGCCGCCGGCCGCCTCGGCGGGCTTGGGCTTCATCATCAGGAAGGCGGTCGCGCCGCCGCCGCCCAGCACCACCAGGGCCGCCGGGATGATGATGAACAGCAGCGGGATCTTCTTCCTGGCGGGCGCGCCGTCATCGCCGCCCGCGCCTTCAGCGCCGTCGCTCACGGCAGGCAGGTTCGCGTCGTCGCCGGCCGGCGCCTCGCTCTTCTTCTTGCCCAGCTTCAGTTTCAGCATGCGTAAGCCGCCCCGATCCTCACATGCCGGGTGTGGGCCGATTTTGGTTAACGAGGCGTTTACGATCGGCAAATCCTGCCGGGCGCCGAACCGTCGAAAACCGCTCAAAGCCCCATTCCACGGGCGTTAACCCTGTTGGCACGGTCGTTGCGGCGCACAGCGGCGAAAGGAGCCGCCTCGTGGAAAACGCCGCCTATATCGGACTGTCGCGCCAGATGACGCTTCGCCGCGAGCTGGACATCGTGGCCAACAACGTCGCCAACGCCGACACCACCGGCTTCAAGGTCGAGCAGCTGATGGTCGGGACCGAGATCGGCCAGCGCGCCCGCAACGACGCCATCCGCCCCTCGGCCAGCTTCGTGCTGGACAAGGGGGTGGGCCGCGACTTCGGCCAGGGCTCGCTGAAGCAGACCGGCCGCGACCTGGACTTCGCCATCGAGGGCGAAGGCGCCTTCTTCACGGTGCAGACCCCGACCGGCCCCGCCTATACCCGCGACGGCGCCTTCGTCACCGATCCCGAAGGCCGTCTGACGACCAAGCAGGGCCTGCCCGTCCTGGCCGACGGCGCCGAGATCGTGCTGGACCCGCAGCGCGGCCCCGCCAGCGTCGCCCACGACGGCACGATCAGCCAGGAAGGCCAGCCCGTCGGCCGCCTGACCGTGGTGCGTTTCGACGCCCTGTCGGTGCTGCAGAAGTCCGGCGAGGGCCTGTACCGCAACGCCTCCAACGCCCAGCCGATGGACGCGACCGACGCCCAGGTCCGCCAGGGGATGCTGGAAGGCTCGAACGTCAACACCCTCGTGGAAATCACCAACCTCATCGAGATCAGCCGCGCCTATGAGCGCGTGACCAAGATGATCGAGAACGCCAACGACCTGTCACGCCGCTCCGTCGAGCGGCTGGGCCGGGTTTCGTAAGGGAGAGCTGAGACATGCGCGCGCTTCGCACCGCCGCCACCGGCATGGCCGCCCAGCAGCTGAACGTGGAGGTCATCTCCAACAACATCGCCAACATGAACACGGTCGGCTTCAAGCGTCAGCGGGCCGAGTTTCAGGATCTGCTGTACCAGAACGTCGAGCGCATGGGGGCCCAGTCCTCGACGCAGGGCACCGTGGTGCCGACCGGCATCCAGATCGGCTCGGGCGTGAAGGCGGGCAGCGTCTATCGCATCACCGAACAGGGCAGCCCGAACCGCACCGGCAACACCTACGACATCGCCATCCAGGGCAAGGGCTATTTCCAGATCACCCTGCCCTCGGGCGAGCTGGCCTATACCCGCGCGGGCAACTTCACCGTCAACGGCGAAGGGCAGCTGGTGACCGACGACGGCTATGCGGTCGAGCCGGCCATCGCCATTCCCCAGGACGCCCTGGACATCTCCATCTCCAAGTCCGGCCAGGTTCAGGTGACCACCGAAGGCCAGCCCGAACCCCAGGTCGTGGGCCAGCTCGAACTGGCGACCTTCTTCAACGAGGCGGGTCTGGAAGCCATCGGCGACAATCTGCTGCTGGAGACGGCGGCCTCGGGCCCGGCCACGGTCGGAGCGCCGGGCGAGGTCGGCTACGGCACCCTGCTGCAACACTATACCGAGGCGTCGAACGTGGACGCGGTCAGCGAGATCACCGCCCTGATCGTGGCCCAGCGCGCCTATGAGATGAACTCCAAGGTCATCACCACCGCCGACGAGATGCTGTCCGTCTCGACCCAGTTGAAGAGCTAGGGAAAGGCCTTAAGCCATGAAGCGCGCCCTGATCCTCGCCGCCGCCGTCGCCGCACTGGCCGCCCCCGCATGGGCCGGGCCGGTCAATCTGCTGCCCGATCCGGTCGACGACGACGGCCGCATCACCCTGGGCGAGCTGTTCGACGAGGCCGGCGCCGCCTCAGGCGTGGTGGTCGGCCGTCGCGTCGGCGCCACGGCCGTTCTGGAGGCCTCGCAGGTGCAGATCGCCGCCCGCCGGGCCGGACTGCAATGGAGCAACCCCAACGGTCTGCGCCGCATCGTGGTGCGCGAAGGCGGGGCGATCCCGGCGGAAGCCTCGGCCCGTCCCGCCGCCGCCAGCGTCGGCGCCCCAGCCCCTGTGTCGGCCCGCGCAGGCGTCAACGTCGAGGTTCTGACCTACGCCCGCAGTCTGGCGGCCGGCGACGTGATCCAGCCCGAGGACGTGATCTGGGCTTCGGTCCAGTCGCACCTGGCCCCCGCCGGCGCGCCGCAGGACGCCGAGGCGGTGATCGGCCTCGAGGCCAAACGCGCCTTGCGCGCCGGAACGCCCGTCGGTCCGCGCGACCTGGCCTCGCCCCAGGTGATCGCCCGCAACGACATGGTCGAGGTCGCCTACATCAACGACGGGGTCGAGCTGACCGTCACGGGCAAGGCGACCCGCAACGCCTCGGCCGGCGAGGCCGTGCCGATCCTGAACGTCCAGTCCAACCGCACCATCGACGCCGTGGCGGTCGCCCCCGGCCGGGCCGTCGCCGGTCCCGCCGCCCAGATCGCCCGCCGCAACCCGCAACAGTTCGCCGCCCGTTGAGCGAGAGTTCCATCATGCGCCCCATCACCGTCGCCGCCCTGTCCTTGTCCGCCTTGAGCCTAGCCGCCTGCTCCACCGCCATCGAGGCGGTGAAGGGACCGGAGCTGGCGCCCATCGGCTATCCGGCCGCCCTGGTCCCGGTCGAGCAGGCCTATCTGCCCGAACCGACCTCGGCCAGCGCCAACAGCCTGTGGCGCACCGGCGCGCGCAGCTTCTTCGGCGATCAGCGTGCGCGGCGCGTCGGCGACATCCTGACCGTCTCCATCGACATCAACGACCGCGCCCAGACCCAGAACACCACCCAGCGCAACCGCACCAACAGCGCCTCGGGCGGGGTCACCAACTTCTTCGGCCTGGAGAACAGCCTGGGCCGCGCCTTCCCCGGCGGCTTCGACGCCGCAAACATGATCGGCACGGAAGGGGCCGTGAACGCCAACGGTTCGGGCAGCGTCAACCGCTCCGAGCGGGTGAACCTGACGGTCGCCGCCGTCGTCACCGCCGTCATGCCCAACGGCAACCTGGTCATCCAGGGTCGGCAAGAAGTGCGCACCAACCGCGAGGTGCGCGAGCTGACCGTGGCCGGCATCGTCCGGCCCGAGGACATCTCCAGCGCCAACACCATCCGCCACAGCCAGATCGCCGAGGCGCGCATCAGCTACGGCGGGCGCGGCGACATCAGCCGGATGCAGGCGACGCCGGCCGCCCAGTCCCTGGTCGAGCGGTTCAGCCCGTTCTGACCTGCGTTCACCGAAACGTGTGATTCCGGCCGCACCGCATCACTGAATCGCGCGCGGCCCAGCGGAGCCGTGAACTCTTAACAAGCGACCCGCGTTTGTTCTGTCGAACGCGAGTGAGCTTGTCATGCGTAAAACCGTCTTTCCCATCCTGGCCGCCGTGGGCCTGGCCGCCGTTGCGGCCCACGCGGCGACCTATGTTCCGTCCTCGCCCCGCCACGGCGGCGAGGCCGCCGCCGGCTGGCACATGCTGCACGAGGGGCCGATGGCCAAACTGGCCTATGGCCTGCCGGATTCAGACCAGCTGGCCCTGATGCTGACCTGCGCGCCTGGCGACGGCGCCGCCGTGGTCTATGGCGACGTCCAGCCGCGCAGCGCGGGCCTGATTCTGGCTTCACACGGGCCGCAACTCATCGATCCGCTGTCGAACGGCGAAGCCTTCGAGGCGCGCCTGCCGATCGGCGACGCGGCCCTGACCGGCCTGGCGCGAGGCGGCCGGATGACCGTCCAGACCGAGGCCGGCGACCGCCAGTTGACCGCCACCCGCGCCGAGCGGCGCATGGTGCAGGGGTTTCTTAGCTATTGCGCTTCGGGACATGCCTGACCACAGTCCCCCCGTTTTCCTCAGCGGGGGCTGAAACATGACCTCACTGCTCGGCCTCGCCCAGGCCATGGCGCTCGCCCTGGCCGTCCAGGCGGCCCCTCAGAACGGCGCGCAACCGCCCGCCGAACGTCCGCAGGCCGCGACGCCCGCACGATCGACGCGCGCGTCGGAAGGCTGGACCTGGACCCTCTACAGCGGCGACGGCCCTCTGGTCCTGGCCAATGAGATTCCCGACACGCCGCGCCTGCGCACCACGCTGGAATGCGCGCCGGGCTCTAGCGTCGTGCGACTGGCCTTCCATGACGCGCCGGGCGCCGACGGCTTCGCCGTTATCCGCTCCGGCGCCGCCTCGGCCGAGGTGGAGGCGCGCGCCCGACGCGGGCGGTTGGAGGCGACCCTGCGCGCCGACCATCCCGTTTTCGCCGCCTTCCTGGCCTCCGGACGGCTGACCCTGTCCCTCGGCGACCAGACCAAAGCCGTCGAGATCGATCGGGCGAATCTGTCCAAGCTGCGCCGCTTCGCCGAACTGTGCACCGGATAAGGACGAGGATGCGCCCTACCCGCTGGCCGATCGCCGCCGCCTTCACCCTCATGGCCGCCCTTTCCGCCGCCCTGAGCGCCTGCGCGCCCAGCGTCGCCTCGCTGAACGCGAACGGCGCGCCCGTGCCCGTCGCGGGCTACGACTGGTTCCTGAACGAAGACCCGGACGAGCCGCGCCTGTCCTATGGCCTGGCCCAGTCGGACGACGTGCCGCTCAGCCTCATGTGCGCGCCCGGTTCGGGCAAGATCGGCCTGTCCCTGGCTGCGGACCCGGCGCCCGCCCGCCGCTCCATCACCCTGGAATCGGGCGGCGACACAGAAACCTACGCCGCACGCGTCGAAGCGGCCGACATGCACGACGGCGTCCACCTGATCGCCTCCGCTCCCGCCTCCGATCCCGTCTTCCAGCGGTTTCACCGCCTCGGCTGGCTGGCGGTGTGGGACGGCGACCAGCGCGCGATGATGGCCGCCCAGCCCGGTTCGGAAGGCCGTGCGGCGCGTTTCCTGGAGTTGTGTCGCTGAAGGCTTGACCGCAGCGGCGACGTCCGCTCCCCTCCCCGCCAGTTCTTGGGAGGGCTTTAGTTCATGCGTCATCTTCTTCTCGCCGCCGGGATCGGCCTGTCGAGCCTTGCAGGCGCCGCCGCCCTGCCGACCCAGGCCGCCGTCGTTCAAAGCCCTTCGCCCGCCGCCGCGCTGGACGCCCTGCTGGTCGATTATGAGGCGTATCTGCGCCAGAACGATCCTATCGGTTCGGGCATGGACGGCGACCGCGCCGCCCTGTCGCGTCTGCCCGACGCCAGCCGTGCGGGCGAACTGGCCCGCCGCGCCCCGCTGAACGCCCTGACAGCGCGGCTGGAGGCCATCAACCCGGCCTCTCTGGACGAAGCCCACCGCCTGAATCACGCCTTCGTCGGCTATCTGATCGGCCGCGAGCTGGAGCGGATCGAACTGGACCCGTCGCGTCTGGCCTTCGACTCCGAAGGCGGCCCCGGCCAGCTGCTGGCCTATCTGGCCCCCGCCACGCGCATCGCCACGGCGGCCGACGCCGAGGCCTGGCTGGCCCGGCTGGAGGCGGCGCCCGCCTATTACGACGCCGGGATCGCCAACACCCGGCGCGGGTTGGAGACCGGCCTGATCCAGGCCCGTTCGGTCGTCGACAGCGCCCTGGCCCAGGCCGAGCGCGACCTGACGCCGGGCGAAGCGGGCGATGTCCTGCTGCGCCCGTTCAACGCCCTGCCCGCCACCATCCCCGCCGCCCAGCAGGAACAGTTCCGCGACCGCGCCCGCGCCCTGGTCGAGGGACCGATCACCGCCCGCCGCACCGCCTGGCGCGACCTGCTACGCGACGAATACGCGCCCAAGGCCCCGCAGGAGCCGGGTCTGGTCCACCGCCCCGGCGGTCGCGACCTGTACGCCTTCCTGGTCCGCAGCCACACCACCACCGACCTGACGCCCGATCAGGTGCACGAGATAGGCCAACAAGAAGTCGCCCGCATCCGCGCCCGCATGGAGACGGAGATGCGCGCCGCCGGCTGGACCGGCGACTTCGCCGGCTTCCTGACCTTCCTGCGCACCGACCCGCAATTCTACGCCCAGACGCGCGAGGAACTGCTGGAGAAGGCGTCCGAAATCGCCAAGCGCTCGGACGACCGCCTGCCGTCGCTGTTCGCCACCCTGCCGCGCCTGCCCTACGGCGTGCGTCCGGTGCCGATCGAGATGGAGGAGACCTACACCACCGGCCGCTACAACTCAGGCTCGATGAAGACAGGCGTGGCCGGGGGCTACATCGTCAACACCGGCAAGCTGGACCAGCGGCCCCTGTATGAACTGCCCGCCCTCACGGTGCACGAGGCCGTTCCGGGCCACCACCTGCAGATAGCCCTGCAGCAGGAAGCCGCCGACCAGCCCTATTACCGCCGCCGCGCCTCGGTGACAGCATTCAGCGAAGACTGGGGCCTGTATTCCGA
>PJUF01000417.1_pt1 | contig 31772 bp, 28 predicted proteins | sample 1512191 | NCBI WGS metagenome assembly PJUF01 (sample SAMN08177673, study PRJNA422409) | Feces metagenome, whole genome shotgun sequencing project. | isolation source: Chicken feces (3) enriched on wood chips | host: Gallus gallus | place: USA: Madison | collected 2015-01-15 | reverse complement strand
CGTAAAGGGACGACTCAACCCCACCGATATCGTCGAGTCCGTACTGGGTGCGAGTGGGCCGGAGACGATCGTCACCTCGGACGTGGGGTCCCACAAGCTGCTGGTCGGTCAGGGCTGGACGACGCGGCTGCCCAAGGGCGTGCTGATGACGAATGGCCTGTCGTCCATGGGCTATGGCCTGCCGGCGGCGATGACCGCGTGCATCCTTCACCCCGAGCGGGACGTGGTCTGCTTTACTGGCGATGGCGGCCTCGCCATGGTGCAGGGCGAACTGCGCACGGCCTCGGCCCTGAAGCTTGGCGGGCTGACCGTGGTGGTCTTTTGCGACAACAGCCTCAATCGCATCGAGCTCAAGCAGGCGGCGCGGCAGTTGCCGAGCTTCGGCACTCGCATCGAGCCGACCAATGTTCCCATACTGGCAGAAAGCATGGACTGCGAGGGCGCGAGCGCGTCCTCGGTGGCGGAACTCGACGGCATCCTGGCGGATCGGCAGCGGGGCGGCGACCGCCCGCTGGTAATCGCCGCACATATCGATCCCTCACAATATACGGCCCAGTTCTGATGTCCGCACTGCCCTTCAACCCCGGTCTCTTCATCGATGGAAAGTGGAGCGACGGCGAGCGCTCGGGCGAGGTGCTCGACAAGTTCTCCACGGCGCGGGCCTGGGCGGTCGCCTTGCCCTCTGCCGAGCAGATCACAGCGGCCGTCGACGTCGCGCATGCAGCCCATCGCAAGGGCGCGCCGGGGCCATTCGAACGGGCGGCGATCCTCGAGGCCGCGGTGGCCATCGTTGCCGCCCACGCAGCCGATTTTCGCCGTCTCATGGCGGTCGAGGCCGGGTTCCCGGCGCGCGACGCCGACGGCGAGATTTCCCGCTGCTGCGAAACGCTGAAGCTCTCCGCCATCGCTGCCCGGCAGCTGGCGGGCGAGATCGTGCCGCTCGAGGGCGGATTGGGCGGATCCGGCCGGATGGGCTACACGGTGCGCATGCCGGTCGGGCCGGTGCTGGCGGTCACGCCGTTCAACTCGCCTCTGAACACGGTGACGCACAAGGTGGCGCCGGCGTTTGCGGCAGGCAACCCGATGATCCTGAAGCCGTCCTTCCATACGCCCGGCACGGCGGCGCTTCTCGTCCAGTGCCTTGCCGAGGCCGGCGTGCCGCCGGGTTTTCTCGGCCTGCTGCATGGCGGTCCCGATGTCGTAACCGCCATACTCGACGACCAGCGCATACGATTCGTCACCTTCACGGGCAGCACCACGGCCGGTGCCTCGATCCAAGCGCGGGCAGGGCTGCGCCGCAGCTCGATGGAACTGGGCAGCATCGCCTCGACCATCGTGTGCGCCGATGCCGACCTCGAGACGGCCGTCCCCAAGATCGTCGCCGCATCGTTTCGCAAGGCAGGACAGGTCTGCAGCTCGATCCAGCTACTGCACGTCGCCCGGCCGCTTTATGAGCGCGTCGTCGAGGCGGTCGTCGCCGGTGGCCGGGAGCTGAAGGCCGGCGATCCGTCGCGGCCGGAAACGGATATCGGGCCGCTCGTGTCGCTCGCTGCGGCGCAGCGCGTCGAGGCCTGGGTCGCCGAGGCCGAAGCGCTGGGTGCGCGCGTGCTGCTGCGGGGCGTCCGCGACGGTGCGTGCTACTCGCCGACCGTGCTGACCGAGGTGGCGGCGGACATGCGCGTCGCGTGCGAGGAGATTTTCGGGCCGGTGCTGAGCATCGTGCCGTTCGACGCTTTCGAGGATGTGATCGAGCGGGTGAACGCAAGCCCGTACGGGCTCGCCTGCGGCGTCTTCACCAACGATCTTTCCATCGTCGGCCGGGCCGTCCGAAGCATCCAGGTAGGGGGACTGCACATCAACGAAACGAGCTCGAGCCGCCTCGATCTCATGCCCTATGGCGGCGTGAAGGCGAGCGGCTTTGGCCACGAGGGGCCGCACTATGCGGCCCGCGAGATGACTGAAGAGAGGCTGGTCACCATTCGTATGTGACCGGCGAATTGGAGACGGAATGATCGAGCTTTCGCAGCGCATCGGCGCCTACGCCGCATCACTCGCTTACGAGTCCTTGCCCGCAGACGTCGTGCACCAGACGAAGCGGACGATCCTCGACACTGTCGGCTGTGCTTTCGGCGGCTATCGCAGCATGCCGAGCGACGTCGCCCACGATCTGGCGGCGACCATCAGCAGCACGAAGCCCGGCACCATCTGGTGCAGCGGCCTGCGGACCAGCGTCGACCTCGCGGCGTTCGCCAACGACGTGATGGTGCGCTACCTCGACCACAATGACGGCTACATCAGCAAGGGAAGCGGCCACCCCTCGGATACGATTGCCGCGCTGATCCCGATTGCCGAGATGCAGGGCGCGAGCGGCCGCGAGCTGATCGTCGCGACCGTTATCGCCTATGAGGTGTTCGGACGGATGTGCGACGTCTGGGCCAACAAGATGTCCGGCATCGACCATGTGACGATGGGGATTGCCGCGACGACGGCCGGCGCCGCCCGGCTCTATGGCCTCGACGCCACCCAGACGGCAGAGGCCCTCAACATCAGCCTCGCCGCCAATATCGCGCTCAACCAGACGCGGTTCGGCAATGTCTCGAACTGGAAGGCCGCCGGATACGCCAACGCGAACCGGAACGCCATTTTCTCCGTCGAGATGGCGGCGCGCGGCATGACGGGTCCCTCGCCGATCTTCGAGGGCAAGTACGGCTTCTTCAAAATCGTGAGCCGCGAGCCCTTCGAGCTCGAAGCGTTCGGCGGACCCGATCAGCAGTTCTGCATCATGCGCAGTTCGGTGAAGCGCTTCCCTCTCGGTCAGTATGCCCAGACCGTTGCCCAGGCGGCACTGGACGCGCACGTCGCCATCGGCGGGCGCTACAAGGATATCGACAAGGTCACCGTGCGGACGCTGAAGACGGGCCTGCTCGTCATGGCGGACGAGCCCGACAAGTGGCGCCCGCAGAATCGCGAGACGGCGGACCACAGTATGCCGTTCACCGCCGGCGTGGCGCTCATGCACGGTTCGGTGAAGCACAAGCATTTCGACAGGTTCGAAGATCCCGAGACGCTCGATCTCGTGTCGCGCATCGCCTGCATCGAGTCCGATGAGGCGAACGCGCGCGAGGCCGAGATGAATCTCTGCGAACTCGACGTGGTGATGCAGTCGGGCGAGACGCACAGCACGCGGGCCGAGCACCATCGCGGGCACTGGCGCAACCCGATGTCGGATGCCGAGCTCGAAGAGAAGTTCCGCGATCTGTCCGAGCATGTTCTGCCGGCCGAGCAGGCGAGCAAGCTGCTCGAGGCGATCTGGCGCGTGGATGCCGCGGCGAGCGTAGACGATCTCGTGGCGCTTACCATCCTTCCGAGGGCCTGACGGGCCGATGAGTGGCTCCGCCGGACCTGGGCAAGGTCCGGCGGCTCCGTTCCTCCTGTGCGGTAGATTCTGCACTGCCGCGGTTCCGCCGGCGTTGCCTCCTATGGCGGGCCGGCATCGGGTAGCCGCGCGCTCTCCCATTCCGATTCGCTGCCGCCAACCGTCTCCTGCCGACGGCTGTGCCGATCACGTTTTTACCTCGACAATGCGAGTCCGGACACCGAAGCGCTAGACACCTCGTCTCTCGTCGTATACCGTTGCATCCCGAAATACACAGTAGGGAGAGAGACATGAGAATTGGGTATATCGGAGCGGTCGTGGCGGCGGGCCTCATGAGCCTTGGCCCCACGGCATCCCTGGCGCAGACCAACTATCCGGACCGGCCCATAACGGTGATCATTCCGTTCGCGCCCGGTGGCGGTGCCGACATCACCGCACGCACGATCTTCCCGTTCGTCGCCAAGCACATGCCCAACGGCGCGACCTTCGTGATGGTGAACCGCGCAGGCGGGGGCGGGGAAGTCGGCTTCACGGAGCTGGCGCTGTCGGAGCCCGATGGCTACACGCTCGGCGCCATCAACACGCCCAGCGTCGTGATGAAGCCCATCGAAAAGCAGACGCGCTACACCAAGGACGGCTTCACCTACATCGCGAACCTCGCCTTCGACCCCAGCGGGCTGGCCGTGAAGGCGGATTCGCCTATCCAGAACCTCGACCAGCTGATCGACGAGCTGAAGGCAAATCCCGGCTCGTTCGTCGCCGGCACGGCAGGCGTCGGCAGCGAGGATCATCTCCTGCTGTCGCGCCTCATGAATCTGGCGGACGTGCAGATTCGGCTCGCGCCTTTCGGCAGCTCCGGCGAGGCGCTGGTGGCGCTGAAGGGCGGGCACGTCCAGTTGTCGGTCGTCAACAGCGCCGTCTCGTCGGCCGAGTCGGCCAATATCCGCGTGCTCGCGCTCGCCTCGGACGCGCGCTGGGACCATCTGCCGGAGGTTCCTACGTTCCGTGAGCTCGGGGTGGACCTGATCGGAGGCTCCGCGCGCGGCTATGGCGGTCCGGCCGGGCTGCCCGAGGACGTCGCGGCCCTGCTGTCCGAAGCGTTCGCCAAGGCGGCGGAAGATCCGGAGTTCCTCGCCGTCGCCGCCGACCAGAGGCTGCCGCTGCGCTACATGGACACCGCGGCCTATACGGCCTTCGTCAACGAGCAGCACGAAGGCATTGCGGAGCAGTGGGAAGTGGCCCCCTGGATCGAATAGCTTCCAGGTGAATCGTCCGAGGCTGGGCCCATCCGGTGCCCGGCCTCCTTCCTTTCCCGAGGACTTCAGATGCCTCTCATAACCGACCGCTTCGGCCATCTCGCGGTGATGCTTCTCGGCCTCGCCGCCATGGTTCTCACCATCGGCTTCGTCCCCGAGTCGGCAATCTTCCCCCGGATCGTGGCGGGGATCATTGCGGCGATGGGCGGACTCCATCTTCTCGGCAGCTTTCTCAGGCCGCCACCCGCCGACGAACTGATCGAGGATGCGTCGGGCGGCTACCAGCTCGATTCGAGCGCCGGCCTGTTCGACTCGCCGGCCCGGTTCGCGATCATCTTCGTCATCTCGGTGGCCTATTGCATCAGCATTGCGGCCATCGGCTACTACACCGCGACCCTGATCTTCATACCGCTTTCGCTGCTGGCCCTCGGCTATCGCAGCCCGGTCGGGCTCGTGGCGGCCACGCTGGGCTTCATCGCCGTCACCTGGCTCGTGATCGGCGTCCTTTTTTCCCGCGTTCTGCCGCCGGAGCGCATCCTGCAACTGTTCGGTTGACGCCATGGAAATCCTGAACGCCCTCGTCGGCGCAATTCCCGAAATACTCACGTGGCAGGTGGTTCTGGCGATGGTTGCCGGGCTGATCGGCGGCATCGTGCTTGGTGCGATCCCCGGCCTCGGTGCGCCAATGGGCATCGCCATGCTGATCCCCCTGACCTATGGGCTCGAACCCCTGGTCGCGCTCGGCATGCTGGCCGGCGTTCACAACGGCGCGTCCTTCGGCGGCGCGATCCCGGCGGTGCTGCTGCGCATTCCCGGAACAACCAGCGCCATCTTCACCACGCTCGACGGCTATCCCCTGGCGCGCAAGGGCAAGGCCGGCGCCGCGGTCTGGCTGGCGGCCGTGTCCTCGGCGGTCGGCGGGGTGCTCAGCGCCTTGTCGCTGATCATCCTTGCGCCCATGCTGATGCTGGTGACGCTCGCCTTCGGGCCACCCGAGATCTTCTGGGTGACGGTGTTCGGCCTCGCATCGGTGAGCATCCTGCTCGGCGACCGTCCGGGCAAGGGCGTCATCGCGGCGTGCCTCGGCCTGCTCATCGGCCTCGTGGGCCAGGACCGGATCAACGGGCAGGAGCGGTTCGTCTTCGACCAGATCGAACTTCTCAGCGGCCCGCTGCTGGTTGCCGTGCTCACCGGCGTCTACGCCTTGCCGCCGGCCTGGAACATGATCGAGAAGGCGCTCGGCGCCAATTTCGCCCAGACCAAGATCGAAAAGCCGGAGAAGGGCCTGTGGACGGTCAAGCGCCTGCTGCCGGTCTGGCTCAAGTCGTCGGTGATCGGCATCGTCCTCGGCATCCTGCCGGGCTCGAGCGGCGGCTCGAGCAGTGCGATCGCCTATAACGAGGCGCGCCGCTCCTCGAAGTTCCCGGAGGAATTCGGGCATGGATCCGTCGAAGGACTCGCAGCAGCGGAAACCGGCAACAACGCCGACAACGCAGCGGCGATGATCCCGGCGCTCACGCTTGGCGTGCCGGGCAGCGGCGTCGCCGCGCTCATGCTCGGCGCGTTGCTGATTCACGGCCTGCATCCCGGTCCCGAGCTGTTCCAGGACACGCCCGACATCGCCTATGGCTACATGCTGCAGATGTTCATCACCTCGGCGCTGATCCTGCCGTTCGGGGGCTATTTCGCGACCAAGCTGTTTGCAAAGTCGCTGATGATCCCGCCGGTGATGCTGGGCGTCCTCATCATCGCGATCACCGTGCTCGGCATCTACACCGTCAACAACTCGATGTTCGACGTCTACCTGCTGGTGGGCTTCGGCGTGCTCGGCTATTTCATGGAGAAGCTGCGCTATCCGGCGGCGCCGCTGGTGCTCGGCCTCGTGCTCGGCTCGGTCGCCGAATACAATCTGCGGCTGTCGATGATCATCAGCAACAATGACTGGACGGTGCTGTTCACCCGGCCCATCTCGCTGATCATCGTGGCGCTGATCACGCTGGTCGTCGTGTTCCCGGTTGCCGGCCGGCTGATGGGCGCCCGCAAGGCGGCGGCCGGCGCTACAAGGTAGCGTCGGCCACGCCGGTCAGGCGGGAACGGCTGCCGCCAGCCGCCTGGCGAGGCTCGTGCCGACGGCACCGGTGCCGAGCGTGCCGCCGATGTCGCGGGTGACTTCGCCCTCGGCGATGGCGGACGCGACGCCGGTCTCGATGGCCTGGGCGGCGGCGCGCAGCGGCCCCGATCCATGCCGGTCGCCGAGCCAGCCGAGGAGCAGCCCGGCGGAGAGGATCAGTGAGAACGGATTGGCCACATCCCGGCCCGCGATGTCGGGTGCCGATCCGTGCGACGCCTGCGCCATGGCGTAGTCGGCCCCGGCATTGACCGAAGCGCCGAGACCCAGGCTCCCGGCGAGCTCGGCGGTCAGATCCGAGAGAATGTCGCCATACATGTTGGTGGTAAGGATGACATCGAAGCGCGTGGGTTTTCGCACGATATGCGCAACCATCGCGTCGATGAGCTCGTCGTTGATCTCGACCTCGGGGTAGTTTGCGCCGATGCGCCGGCAGGTATCGAGGAAGAGGCCGTCGGTGATCTTGAGCACGTTGGCCTTGTGCACGATGGTGACGCGCTTGCGCCGCGTCATCGCCAGGCGAAATGCCGTGTCGGCGATCCGCTCCGAGCAGTGCCGGGTGATCCGGCGCAGCGAGATTGCGACTTCCGGCGTCACCAGCACTTCGCCGATGCCCTCTTCCATGTTGCGATCGGCATAGAAGCCTTCGGTGTTCTCGCGCGCGATCAGCAGGTCGAACGGACCAATCCTGTTGGGCAGGCTCGGGAAGGTGCGGTTTGGCCGGATGTTCGCATAGAGGTCGAGCCGCTTGCGGAAGAGCATCGACGGATTGACCTCGCCTTTCGAGGGATCCTTGAATTCGAATGTCGCCGTCGGGCCGAGGACGACGCCGGCCGAATGCTTCGCTTTCTCGACGAGTTCCTCACGGATCGTGGTGCCGTATTGCGCGAGGCTCGCATGGCCGACGACGTCCTCGGCCAGTTCGAGCCCGAGGTCGAACCGCGCTGATACCTGGCTCAGAACTTCGGTCGTGGCGGCCGTGATTTCAGGTCCAATCCCATCGCCGGGAAGCATAAGAAGTCGCATAAATGTCTCCGTTCGGGTACGATTGGACACTAATGTATACGACAACGCGTGTCATGTCGGAAGTCAAGGATAGGAGATGGCCGACGGCAATCGTTTCGAGGGAGACGCAGGGCGCGAGCGGGCGAGGGCGATTTTCCCGGCTTGGGGGGCGGAGACGCGCGAAGATCGCGCGTCGACAGGCCGGCGCACGATGTGAAGACGTACAGGGTGGGGGTTGGAGCCGGTCAGGCGGAAAGAGGCGTCCGGCGCCGCCCGACGAGGCGACAGATTCTGTCAGGATCGGAAGAAGCCTGTCCCGATCGGGTCATGCGCGGAGACCGTTCGGTGCTCCGCGCATGACCGCGTCCTTTACGCGACCTCGGTGGCCTGTGCGGTGAGCTGGCGGGCGATGTCGCGCGCACCGAGGGTGGCGAGGGCAACCGAAGTGAGGGTGGGGTTGCCGGCCGTTTCCGTGGGCAGCACGCCGTTGCCGGCGACATAGAGATTGTCCGTCCCCCAGACCCGACTCGACGGATCGCAGACGCTGCCGCCATCGTCGACGGCGCCCATGCGCATCGTGCCCTGATAGTGCAGCGAGCTGCCATTGGGCGGCGTGCGGGGGGCATGTCCCGGCAGCGGCCGGCCGATGGCGTTGGCAATACGATACCAGGTCTCGGCGGCCAGCTGCATGCGGTCGCGATCGCGCTGCGTGAGGCGGTAGCGGATCGACATTTTCGGCCGGCCCAGCCAGTCCTGCTCGGTGTCGCTGAAGCTCACCGCGTTGTCGTAGACGATCTCGGAGGCGAGGAAGAAGGAGATCGACAGCACGGGCTTGCCGCCTGCCGCCTCGCGATCCGCCGGCGGCAGCGACGCCGGATCCGTCTGCGTGATCTGGACGTGGAACGGGAACCTGTCGCCGTCATAGGGAATCCATGTGACGCCGCTGCTCATCAGCGAGGTCACCGACCGGTCGGCGAGGATGCCGCCAACCCCATCGGGCAGCATGGCCGCAAACACGCTCGGCTCGAACGTCTCGAAGATGGCGAGCGCCGAGACCTGCGGGTGCTCGTTGAGATAGTGGCCGAGCGCTGCCGGCCGCACGCCGGATGCGAAGAGCAACTGCGGGGTATGCAGAGAATCCGCGGCCGCCACCACGCAGGCGCCGGCGACCCGATAGACGGCGCCATCCGCGCCGACGAGCTCGACGCCGATGGCCCGTGGCCCCTGCATGATGATGCGGCGGCAGACGGTATCGGGGCGCAACTCGAAATTGGCGCGCGGCGCCGCCAGGAGCTTGCCGAGGATCACGTCGGGACCGCTGCGCCGGATGCCCGCTTCACTGCGCACCAGCGCCATCGGCATTTGCTGGATGTCGCGGCCGGGCGTGCGGCCGGCGTCGAACAGCCCCTTCAGCACTGCCTCGAGGGGCCTCGCGATCGCGGACTCGGGGAACTGCGTGTTGGAGACGCGCAGCAGCGCGCGGGCCTCGTCGAGGGCGTTGTCCAGCACGTCGTCGGCAAGGAACGGCACGCGCTCCTCGCGCGAGGGGGGCGGGCAGGCGCCGAACCAGTGGGCGCCCATGCCGCCGACATTGCAGGCGGCATGGCCGGCCGGAAAGCCGTCGCCCTCGATGTCGCCACCGCCCACGACGAACAATCCGGGGCGGCGCAGCATCGCATGATCGGGTCCGCCGGCGAGGCGGATGCGCCGCTCGTCCTCGCTCATCGGTGCGTAGGGCTTGCCGCGCAACGGTCCCTGCGACGCAAGCTGTGCCCTGGTGCGCAGCACGTCGTCCGCAATGTTGGAGAGATGGTATCCCGGCGGGTCCGTGGTGACGGGGCCGGCCTCGACCATCAGCACCCGTGCCGTTGGCAGGGTATCGGCGAGGGTGCGTGCATAGGCGGCGCCTGTCGGCCCGCTGCCGACGATGATCACGTCGAAGGTTTCGGCGAACTGTTCTGTCATGGGGTTGTCCGTGATGCGGATGCTGAAGAGGTATCGGGGCTCGCCTCGGGCCAGGCCAGCCAGCCGAGCCCCTGATCGGTGCCCGCGCGGGGCCGGTATTCGCAGCCGACCCAGCCGTCATAGCCCTGGGTGTCCAGTTCCCGGAAGATCGCCGGATAGGACAGCTCGCCCTCGTCGGGCTCGGCGCGGGAGGGGACGGCCGCGATCTGCACGTGACCGATGGCGGGCATCTGTGTCCTGAGGCGGCTGATGACGTCGCCCTGCAGGATGGCGATATGGTAGCAGTCGAACATCAGCCGGATCCGCGGGCTGCCGATCGCGTCGACCAAGGCGCGCGCCTCTTCGATGCTGCGGTAGAAATAGCCGGGCATGTCGCGGGGGTTCATGACTTCGAGCAAGATGGTGAGGCCGAGCCTGTCGGCACGCGGCGCGGCGTAGTCGAGAGAATGCAGAAGCGCGACCGTGCCGGCCTCGTGGTCCTCGGGCGGAACGAAACCGGCCATGACGTGCAGCGCGGTGCCGCCTGCCGCCTCGACGAAGGCCAGCCCCTTGTCGATGAGGGCCTGCGCGTCGGCGCCGCGACCGGGAATGGCGGCGCAGCCGCGATCGCGCGGATCGGCGGTGATATCTGTGTTGATGCCGAGCAGGGCGACGCCCGCGTCGCGGCAGCGCCGGCCGACGACGGCCGCGTCGTGGTCGTAGGGCGAATGCAGCTCGACCGCGCGGAAGCCGGCACGTGCCGCCGCATCGATGCGTTCGAGCAGCGGCAGCTCGCTCCAGAGAAAACCGAGATTGGCGGAGAATTTGGGCATGGATGACTCTGCTGCGGCCTAGACCGCGTGGGCGCGGACGATATCGACCATTTTGGTGACGAGCGGGTTCGTGTTGTCGCGCCGCCAGAAGCACGAGACGGCCACATAGTCGGTCGGCTCGATGGAGACGTAGGCGACGCCGGGGTAGGGGATGTTGCGCCAGGCGGAGTGGACGAGATTGACGCCGAAGCCGCCGGCCACCATGCCGAGCCGCGTCAGCATGTGCGCCGTCTCGTGGACGACGCGGGGCGTGAAGCCGGATGCCTCGCACAGGCCGATGATGCGGTCGTAGATCGGCGGATCGTTTTCGCGCGGGTGGATCACCCAGGGCTCGTTGGCCAACTCGGCCACGTCGATCGTGCCGAGCGCGGCCAGCCTGTGGCTTGCCGGCAGCACGGCGATGAGCGGGTCGTTGACGATCTGCACGGCGTCGAAATCCATCGTCTGCCGCGGCGGCGGCGGATGCGTGAAGACGATGTCGGTCTTGCCGGTGTTCATGAGCTCGAGCCGGTCGAGCGAAGTCATCCCCTCGCTCTGGAACGCCAGGTAGACTTCGGGATAGCGCGTGTGAAAGGACCGGATGATCGGTGTTGCGTCGCCGATCATGGCCGCGTCGTTGGCGCTGACCTTGAGGACGCCATGCCGCCCGCGGGCACGCTCCATGGCGCGCTGCCGCGCGGTTTCGGCCGCCTTCAGCACGCCGATGGCCTCGGGAAGAAACGCCTCGCCCACATCCGTCAGTTTGACGGTGCGGCTGGAGCGCTCGAAAAGCTGCGAGTTGAGGCTTTCCTCGAGCTGCGCGATGCGCCGGCTTATCTGCGGCTGCGCCAGCCGCAGCCGTTCGGCCGCCCGCCCGAAATGCAGGTGCTCCGCAACCACCACGAACGCCTGTAATTGCTTGAGTTCCAGAATGGAAAATCCTCCCAGGGTCGCGCGACGACCGGGTGGGCAACCAGTCATGCGATTATAGCATGGCACCCATGCGCCATTTGACGTCATTGATACGAAAAACGTCGTGGCGGAGGTGCAACGATGCCTCTGGTGGAGTCAAGCGGAAGCGGTCAGCCCTCACGAGGCGGCTTCGGATTCCACAAGGATTTGACCGTGGAGGAGCTTATGTCGCAGATGAAACTGACGAGACGCCAGAGCCTGATGCTGGGTGCCGGCGCGCTGTTCGCACTCGGCACGCGTGGCGTGAATGCGCAGGGGGAGACCACTCTCTCCTTCTGGTCCGTCCGCCTCAACACGCCCGAACGCCAGGCCGCCCTCAAGGAGGTCCTGGCCCAGTTCGAGCAGGAGAACCCGGGGATCAAGGTCGTCAATGAACCGGTGTCGGGTAGCCTCGTCTATCCGAAGTTCATTGCCGCGGTGCAGGGCCAGCAGATGCCCGACGTCGCCGAGGCCTATTCCTACCACCCGCTGCAGTTCGCCGCGCTCGGCCAGATGGCCGAGATGGACGACATGATCAACAGGTGGGAGGAGAGCGGCCGCATCAACGATGTGGTCAACGAGTTCGCCTACAAGAAGTTCTTCTGGAACGGCCATTACTGGGGCGTTCCGTACAACCTCGATCCGCGCGCCATCTTCTATCGCAAGGACATCCTCGAGGCGAAGGGCATCAATCCCCCGACCAACTGGGACGAGTTCCAGGAGGCCGTGATCGCCTGTAACGACCCGGCCAACGGGGTCTATGGCGTGAGCTTCCCGGCTGGCAATTTCCACATTACCCAGCACTTCTTCATGGGGTTCATGTTCCAGGCCGGTGGCTCGATCCTCGACGAGGAAGGCAACCTCGTGTTCGGCACGACGGCCAAGGATGCCAACATCCGTGCGCTGACCTACCTCACCGACTTCGCCACCAAGTACAAGGCGGCGCCCGAAGGTGTGGGCGGCTGGGATACGCCGGACGCGCACACGTTCTTCGTGCAGGGCCGTGCCGCGTTCGGCATGGGCACGGGCGGTCTGCTCGGCGAGTTGCAGCGCGGCAACCCCGACCTGCTTCCCAATGTCGGTGTACTCGAGACGCTGCAGGGGCCGGCCGCCAAGCTGACGGCGGGCTTCTACAACCCGATGTTCGTGTGGGCGCATTCGCCGAATCTCGACGAGGCGATGACCTTCGTCGACTGGTTCACGCAGCCGGGCCGTCTGACGGCGCTCTACGCGTCCGACCCGGGCGGGCTGTGGCCGATCTTCAAGTCCGAGTTCGATTCCGAGCTGACCCGCTCGCAGCCGCTCATGCAGGAGATGCTGGCCAAGGTGATCCCCTACACCACCGACTTCGCCTATCCGGGGTCCGGCGTGCCGGAGATGGGCGTGATCGACGGCGAGAAGATGTTCGCCGCCCCGGTCAACGAAGTGGTGATCGGCCAGAAGACGCCGGAGCAGGCGATCATGGACGCGCACGAAAAGATGGCGGCTCTCTGGGAAGAGTAGGCCGCTTTCGCAACGTCCCGGAGCGGTACGCCTCGTGCGTGCCGCTCCGGCCCTAGTTCCCCAATCCGGTTGCGGAGAAGGTCGTGCTCCAGAAGCAGCGTGCCCGATTTGGTTATTTTCTGGTCATGCCGGCCTTGCTGCTGGTGGTGCTGCTGAATGTCGTCCCCCTCATCCAGGGGCTGATCCTCAGCGTGCAGAGCCAGAACCTCATTCGGCCCAACCCCGATGCCTTCGTCGGGGCGCGCCACTATGTCCGGGCGCTGACGGCCGACCCCGAGTTCTGGAACGCCACGACCAATACCTTCGTGTGGACGTTCGGCTCGGTCGCCGTGGCCTATGTGCTGTCCCTATGCCTGGCGCTGCTGCTCAACCTCGATATTCGCGGCCGCTCGGTGATGCGGGCCCTGTTCCTCATTCCGTGGGTCGTCCCCAACGTCGTGACCGCGCTGCTGTGGAAGTGGTTCTACAACGACCAGTATGGCGTGGCGAACTTCGTTCTGCTCAAGCTCGGCCTCGTGCAGGAGCCGGTGCAGTGGCTATCGACGCCCGAGGCGGCGATGCCGTCGGTCATCGCCGTGCAGGTCTGGAAGCTCTATCCGCTGATGACCGTCGTGCTGCTCGCCGCCTTGCAGAACGTGCCGCGCGAAGTGATCGAAGCCGCCAAGGTCGACGGTGCGAACGCCTGGCACCGCTTCTGGAACGTCACGCTGAACTTCATCCGCCCGCAAAGCATGCTCATCGTGCTGCTGTGCGCGATCTGGACCTTCCAGAGCTTCGACATCATCTACCTGCTGACCGGCGGTGGACCGGGCGGCGCCACGCAGAATCTCGCCGTCATGGTCTACACCAAGGCGTTCTGGGCCAGCCAGCTCGGCTATGCCTCCGCCATCGGCGTGCTGATGATGGCCATCCTCGTCGCACTCGGGCTCGCGCAGCAGGTGCTTGATCATTACTTCTCGCGGAGGGCCGGCGAGAATGGCTGACGCATCGGCTACCGCGTCGCTGGACGTGACCCCGCTCCGGGCGGGCTGGAACTACCGCAAGCTCGCCATGCTGCTGGCCGCCTATGCGCTGCTGCTGTTCGCGCTGGTGGTGATCCTGTTCCCCCTGATCTGGATGTTCCTGTCGTCCTTCAAGGGCCAGACGGAGCTGTTCGCCCGTGACACGACGCTCTTCCCCGTCGTGTGGACGTGGGAGAACTACATCAATGTCTGGTTCAACACGCCGTTCCCGCTCTATTTCTGGAACAGCTTCTATATCGCGGTGGTGACGACCGTCCTGACGGTGTTCATTGCGGTCTATGCGTCCTACGCTATTGCGCGGCTGGAGTTCCGCGGCAGGAACGCGTTCGGGATCATGCTGCTCATCACGCAGATGTTCCCGCACATCATGCTGGTGCTGCCGCTGTTCGCCATCATCCGCACGCTGGGCCTGTTCAACACCCATGCCGCGCTGATCATCGCCTACACCGCATTCTCGCTGCCGTTCGCGATCTGGATGCTGCGCTCGTTCTTTGCCGCGATCCCGCTTGAGCTCGAAGATGCCGCCGCGGTCGATGGCGCGTCGCTGATGGGCACGCTGCACAAGGTGATCCTGCCGCTGGCGGGGCCAGGCATCGCGGCGGTCGGCATGTACACCTTCATTCAGGCCTGGAACGAGTTTTTGTTCGCACTCGTGTTCCTGCAATCGCAGAGCCTGCGAACGCTGCCGCTCGGTCTCGCCAGCTTCCAGGAGGAGTTTACCTTCCGCTGGGATCTGATGATGGCGGGAGGCTCGATCGTGTCGCTTCCGGTCCTGGTATTCTTCCTCTTCATGCAGCGCTTCATCGTGCAGGGGCTGCTGGGCGGTGCCGTGAAAGGCTGACCGCGACCGGAAGGAGACGAAGCCTGATCCGGCCGGGGCGGTCGGGCAGGGGACTATTCAATCGTACGGAGACAATCATGAAATTCGGAGCATCGTCCTGGCCGTTCCAATGGGAGCCGCCCTATGAGGATTGCATCAAGCGCGTTGCCAGCCTCGGCTTCAAGGCGATCGAGCTGATCGGCTGGAACAAGGACTATCTGACGACCTACTATACGCCGGCCAAGATCAAGGAGCTTCGCAGCTGCCTCGACAGCGAGGGGCTGACGATCTCGCAGTTCGTGTCGACGCCGCACGACCTGTCGCATGCCGAGGCCGCCAAGCGGGACGCCGCGGTCGAGCACTGGAAGCGCACGGTCGAGGTTGGCGTGGGGCTCGGTTCCGAGCTGATCAACATGGTGTCGGCACACGCCTTCGCGATGAAGGACAGCGTGCATTATCCGCGTATCACCACCAAGCCGCTGGTGCAGCAGTTTGCGACGCGCGACGTGCCGTCGGGCGTCGACTGGGACAAGAACTACGACGACTATGTCGAGGCCCTGAAGCGTTGCGCGAAGCTGAGCGAGGACGCCGGCGTGGTCATGACGATCGAGCCGCATCCGGCGCGCTACATGGCGAACACCGATGGTGCATTGCGGCTGCTCGAGCATGTCGATTCGCCGGCCGTCGGCATCAATTTCGACCCCAGCCACACCTTCCCGGTCGGCGATTTCCCGGACATCTCGGTCTATCGCCTCGGCAAGCACATCAAGCACCTGCATGTGTCCGACAATGATGGCGTGACCAACGTCCACTGGCGGCCGGGCGAGGGCAAGATCGACTGGCTGGCGATGTTCAAGGCGCTCAAGGAGATCGGCTATGACGGCACCGTCTCGGTCGAGCTCGAAGACGTGCCCGGCGTGTCGCGTGGCCCGAATTCGAATGCCCCTGGCGTCTACCGCAACGTGACCGCGACGGACGAGTTCGTCGCCGAAACCGTTGCCGGCGCCGACTATCTCAAGGGGATTTGCAAGCAAGTCGGCATCACCGTCGAGTGACGCCGCCCGGATCTGGGCCCGTGCGCCCTCCCCCGCGGGCCCAGATTCTCTCCAGCATCGAGGATGAATCGTGATGAAGCGTTCGGCGGTCGTGGGACCGCGGAAATCCGGTCTCGAGGACGTACCTATTCCCGGCCCGGGCGACGACGGGGTCGTCGTTCGCGTGCGCATGTCCGGCATTTGCGCGTCCGAGCTGCACACCTGGGAGCATGGCAGCAATACGCCCATGGCTCTCGGGCATGAAGTCGCCGGCGACGTGGTGGCGGTTGGCGGGCGCGTCGATGCGTTCCGCCCCGGAGATCGCGTCACCGGCCTGTTCCAGAAGGGTTTTTCCGAGTTCGCCGTGGCGACGGCGGAGCGCGTCGTGCACGTTCCCGACAATGTACCGGACGAGCTGGCGTTCGGCGAGCCGCTCGCCTGCGCGGTGAGTGCGGCGCGCCGCACCGAGGTCGAGCTCGGCGACAGGATCGCGATGGTCGGCCTCGGCTTCATGGGGCAGCTGATGCTCAAGCTGCTGGCGCTCAAGGGGCCGACCGAGATCGTCGGGATCGATCCGCGGGCCGATGCCCGCCGGACGGGACTGGCGGCCGGCTGCACGGCCACGTTCACCCCCGACGAGGCGGTCGCCGAGAAGCTGGCGAATTTCGACGTCGTGGTCGAAGCGAGCGGCACACCGGACGGCCTCAGCGAAGCGACGGCGCTGACGCGCGAGCACGGCCGGCTGTCGATCCTCGGCTACCACCAGGGCGGCCCGCGCGTCGTGGACATGCAGCTGTGGAACTACCGGGCGCTGGAGGTGCTGAACGCCCATGAGCGGCGCGTCGACTACAGGATGGACTGCATGCGCCGCGGGCTGGCCCTGATGGCCGCTGGGCGGCTCGACCTCACCGGCATGGCCACCCACAGCTTTCCGCTATCGGATGTCGACGGGGCCTTCGCCGCGCTGGCCGACAAGCCGGCGGGCTTCATCAAGGCGATTGTGGTGGCGGACGATCCGCCGGCTTCCTATCCTCAGATTCCGCTCTTCTAGCCGCAAGGATTCGCTTTCCATGGCCATCTCGAACCTCGTCTATGCCGGCACCTACAGCGAGCCGATCCGCTTCGGAACCGGGCAGTTGCTGGAGGGCAAGGGCAAGGGCATCTACAGCTTCCGCTTCGACCCGCAGACGGCGACCCTCGCACCGCACGGGCTGACCGAGGGCGTGCGCAACGCCTCCTATCTCTGCTTCGACGCCGGGCGCAAATATCTGTATTGCGTCAATGAGATGAAGGAGTGGAACGGGCAGTTCGGCGGGGGGCTCAGCGCCTACAGCATCGACCAGCAGACCGGTGCGCTGACCTTTCTCAACGCGCGCCCGTCGCGGGGCACCGATCCGTGCCACATCATCGTCGATAAATCGGGAAAATATGTCTTCGTTGCCAATTTCGCGAGCGGCAGCTTCATCGGCTATCGCCTCGAAGCCGATGGCTCGCTCGGCGGGGAATGCGCCTTCGTTCAGCACGAGGGCAGCAGCATCGATCCGGCGCGCCAGACCGGGCCGCACGCGCATGCCGTCGAGTTCGACCGGCAGGGCCGGTTCCTCTACGTCCCCGACCTGGGCATGGACAAGGTAATGGTCTACGAGCTGAACCGCGAGGACGGTTCGGTGACGCCCGCGACCCAGCCCTTCGTCAGCACGCGGCCGGGCGCGGGACCGCGCCAGGTGGTGATGCATCCCGGCGGACGCTTCGCCTATCTCATCAACGAGCTCGATTCGACGATGACCGCCTTCGCCTACGATTCGGCGACGGGCGGGCTCACCGAGTTGCAGACGCTGTCGACGCTGCCCGAGGGCTGGACCGGCAAGACGTCCTGCGCCGAGGTGCAGATCACGCCGGACGGCAAATTCCTCTATGGCTCCAACCGCGGCCACAACTCGCTGGCGATCTATGCCGTCGCCGCCGATACCGGGCTGCTGACGCTGGTGGGGCACGAGAGCACGCGCGGCGAGATCCCGCGCAATTTCGAGGTGAGCCCGGATGGCCGCTTCGTGATCGCCGCCAACCAGGACACCGGCAATCTCGTCGTCTTCCGCCTCGATCCGGCAACCGGACAGCTGGCCGCCAGCGGCTCGGAAGTCGATGCCGGCACGCCGATCTGCGTGCGCTTCGCCTAGCGGAAAGGGGAGGGGATGGCCGCTTTCGACGACATGGAGGCAGCGCGGCTGCGTGCCGTCGTGGGACGCATCATTCCATCGGACGATGCGCCGGGCGCGCTGGATCTGGGGAGCGACCGGTTCGTGCGCGCGCACTGTGCCGCCTTTCCCGCGGATGCCGCGCTGATTGCCGCCGGCCTCGCGACGCTTGGCGCGGATTTCGTCGACCTGCCGCCCGACCAGCAGGACGATGCGCTGATACGGATCGAAACCGCACCGTGGTTCGCGCGGCTCGTGACTCTGGTCTGCGAAGGATTCTATGCCGACCCCGACAATGGCGGCAATGACGATGCCCGCTCGTGGGAGATGATCGGCTATCGCCACGGCCTGCCCGAGGGATCGAGCGGGCCGCCGGCCGGAAAGTCGCCGGCATGAGCACGGACTATGACAGCATCGTCGTCGGTGCGGGGGCGAGCGGCGCCATTGTCGCGGCCCTGCTGGCCGAGGCCGGGCGGCATGTCCTGCTGCTCGAACGCGGGCCGCTCGCGAGCTATGCGACCGCCGGCCATCGCGATCACCTTCGCAACCAGCGCCACTCGCCCTATGGGCACAATGCCGGGCCGGACATCGACGGCAATCCGCGCGTGTGGATCGACAGGCATGGCGACGAGCATGTGATCGCACCGCACGAGCCCGGCTACCAGAACAACGCCGCCGTGGTGGGGGGCGGGACCTTCGTCTATGGCGGGATGGCGTGGCGCCTGCTGCCCGACGATTTTCGTATGGCCAGCAAGTACGGCGTGCCGGACGGCTCGAGCCTCGTCGACTGGCCGATCGGCTATGACGATCTCGCACCCTATTACGAGCAGGCGGAATGGCAGATCGGCGTCGCCGGCGATGCCGGGTCGGTTCAGGCGGGACCGCGGGCGAAGGCGTATCCGATGGGGCCGATGCCGGCCGGCCTTGCGACCGCACCGCTTCGGCGCGGCGCCGCGGCGCTCGGGATCAACACGTTTTCGCCGCCGCTGCTGGTCAATTCGGCCCCCCGAGACGGGCGCGAGGCCTGCATGCAATGCGGCTCCTGCGTCGGCTTTCCGTGTCCCAACGACGCCAAGAACGGCACCCAGAACACCATGCTGCCGCGCGCGCTGGCGACGGGCAATTGCGAACTCGTGACCGGCGCCATGGTCGAGCGCCTGGAGACGGACGGGCAGGGCAAGGTGACCGGCCTCACGTTTTTCGTCGACGACGGCGCGGGAGAGATCGAACGCCGCAGCGCCACGGCACGGCAGGTGGTGCTGTGCGCGGGCGCGATCGAGACGGCCCGGCTGCTGCTCAACTCGCAGTCGCGCCACCACCCGCACGGCATCGGCAACGAGCACGGCCAGGTCGGCCGGAACCTGCAGGGCCATTATTATCCGACGGCCTTCGGGCTTTTCGACGAGACCGTCTATGACGGGCTGGGGCCGGGGGTGACGATCGGCACCTGCGACTACAACCACGACAATGACGGGGTGATCGGCGGCGGGCTGCTCGCCGACGACTTCGTCATGCTGCCGGTCATTTTCTGGAAGACCGCGCTGCCGCCGGGACTGCGCCGCTGGGGTGCCGAGGCCAAGGACTTCATGCGGCTCAACTATCGGCGCGTGATCCAGGTCAAGGGGCCGATTCACGAAATCCCGAATCCCGAGGCGCGCGTCGATGTCGATCCCCGGGTTCGCGACCGCTTCGGGCTGCCGGTGGCGCGCCTGCATGGCGAGGCGCACCCCGAATCCGTGCGCACCGCCAATTTCATGCTGGAGCGGGCCAAGGACTGGCTCCACGCCGCCGGCGCGAACGAGGTCTGGGGCGACCGGCAGGTGCCGCGCCTGTCGGGCGGCCAGCACCAGGCGGGGACGTGCCGCATGGGCACCGACCCGCGCGAGTCGGTGACCGACGCCTATGGCCGCGTGTGGGCCCACGACAATCTGTTCGTTTCCGATACGTCGCTGCATCCGACGAATGGCGGCTTCAACCCCGTGCTGACGGTGATGGCGCTGGCGTTCCGCAATGGCGAACATCTCGCAAGGGCTTTATAGCGGGCAGCCGCAGCACGTGACGGCAGATGCGGGGACTGGTCGCCCGCCGACAGGAGAGGAACAGCGCAGATGTCTGAAGCGAACAACGCCGCCATCGTAACCGGCGGAGGCAGCGGCATCGGGCGCGCCGTGGCGCTGGCCCTGGCCGGCGCCGGCTGGCGCGTGGTCGTCGCCGGGCGCCGGCTCGAGGCGCTCGAGGAGACGGCGGCCGCGGCCGCGGGCGAGGTGGTTCCGATTGTCGCCGACGTGACCGACGCGGCGTCGGTCGACCAGCTTTTCGACGGCGCCGTAGGCCGCCTCGGCCGGGTGGACCTGCTATTCAACAATGCCGGCATCAACGCCCCGACCAAGCCGCTGGACGAGCTGGAGGCGGCCGACATCAAGGCGGTGCTCGACGTCAACATCTTCGGCTCGATGCTGTGCGCACGCGCGGCGTTCCGGGTGATGAGGGCGCAGGCGCCGCAGGGGGGGCGCATCATCAACAACGGGTCGGTGTCGGCCTATGGGCCGCGGCCGCGCCAGGCGACCTATACGGCGAGCAAGCACGCCATCACCGGGCTGACGAAGGCGCTGATCCTCGACGGACGGGATGCCGGCATCGCCGTCGGCCAGATCGATATCGGCAATGCCGCGACCGAGATGTCGACCTACATGACGAGCGGCGCCATGCAGGCCGACGGCAGCATGAAGCCGGAGCCGCGCATTCCCGCCGCCCGCATCGCGGAGATGGTCGTGCACATGGCGGGGCTGCCGCTCGAGGCCAACATCCCCTTCATGACCGTGATGGCCACGAAGATGCCGCTCTACGGGCGGGGATGACATGAGCCAGCCTTCTGCGGTCGCCGCGCCGGCGTCGCGCATGAAGCCGGAATATAGAATAACGCTGTTCTATTTCGTCAACATGATGCCGCTCGGCGCCGCGGTGGTCTATGCCGGCGTGTGGTTCGTGCAGCGCGGCCTGAATGCCGACCAGATCGGCATCGTCAACTCGCTGCCGGTCATGATCATGATCGTGCTCAACCTGAGCATCGGGCGCATCGCCGACAGGGCCAAGGACTGGCGGTCGGTGATCGTGTGGGCCACCGCGATCCAGGCTTTCTTCACCCTCGGGCTGTTCCTCGTCGACGAGTTCTGGGGCATTCTCGCCGTGTGGACGCTGGTGATGATGCCCAGCTCGGCGATCGGGCCGGTCGCGGATGCGGCGACGATGCGGCTGACGCGGCGCAACGGCACCAGCTTCGGCCCCATCCGGGCGGCCGGAACCATCGGCTATACGCTCATCGTCGCGCTCACGGGTTTCCTCGTCGACATCTTCGGCGGCCAGCTCTTCGTGCCGCTGTTCGTCGGGCTGTCGATGCTGAAGGCCCTGGCGGCGCAGGGGCTGCCCCAGTTTCGCGCCCCGCCCGGCCAGAGCGCGCCGGAGCCGGTGGAGCCGGCCGCCCTCGCCGTGGCCAAGAAGCTCAAGGATGCGCTCAAGCCGTGGTTCGTGCTGCCGCTGTGCGGGCAGGCCATGGTGTTCGGCACCCACCTCATCCTCAATGCCTTTGCGGCGCTGCTGTGGAAGGCGCAGGGGATTTCGGAATCGGGGATCGGCATCCTCATCTTCATCGGTGCCGTCGCCGAGGCCCTCATGATGCTGTGCTGGAAGGCCGTGTCGCAGCGGCTGCGGCCGCTGGTGACGCTGCTGATCGCCGCCGGGGTGGCGGCGTTCCGCTGGGTGGCGATGAGCTTTTCGCCGCCGTTCGAGGTGCTTGTGTTCCTGCAGCTGCTGCACGCCTTCACCTTCGCCATGGGCTATCTGAGCTGCGTCAGCTTCATTGCCCAGCACACCGACGAGACCATCGCGGCGGAGGCGCAGAGTTTCTATGTCGTGCTGCAGCAGGTGATGACGGTCATCGCGGTCATCGGCTTCGGGGCGCTGGCGCGCGAGGTCGGCGCCCATGCCTATCTCGCGGCGAGCGGGTTCGCGCTGCTCGGCATGCTGATCATTGCCGGGTCCGGGCGCGCCGACAATCCGAACCGGCCTAGACCCTCGGCCCGCGGCGCATGAGGCCGACGAAGAACACCCCGCCCACCAGCCCGGTGATGATGCCGATCGGCAGGTCCTGCGGCGGGATGACGGTGCGCGCGGCGATGTCGGCGGCGACGAGGAAGATCGCGCCGAGCAGGGCCGACAGGGGCAGCACGCGGCGATAGTCGCCGCCGATGATCATGCGGACTATGTGCGGGATCATCAGGCCGACGAAGGAGATCACGCCGGCGAAAGCGACGGCGGTGCCGGTCAGCAGCGCACAGACGACGAAGACGATCATCCGGAAGCGGCCGGCCGGTATGCCGAGCGCCGTTGCCGATTCGTCGCCGAGCGTCATGGCGTTGAGGGCGCGCGCCTTGACGATGAGATAGGCGCCGCAGGCGAGGAGGGCCAGCAGCGGATAGGGCAGCTGCGCCCATTGCGCGAGACCGAGGCCGCCCAGCATCCAGAACAGCACCGTGTGGGCGGCGCGCGGGTCGCCGAGGAAGATGCCGAGGCTGCCCACCGAGGTGACGATGAAGGAGATGGCGACGCCCGTGAGCACCAGCCGGCTGGCATTGGTGGAGCGGGTGAGGCTGGCGACGCCGACGACGATCGCCGTGCTCAGCAGCGCTCCGGCGAAGGCGAAGAGCGGTACCGTGACGAGGCCGAGGAACATGCCCGTATGCAGCAGGACGATGATGGCGCCCAGCGAGGCGCCCGACGAGATGCCGAGCAGGTGCGGATCGGACAGCGGATTGCGCGTCACCGATTGCAGGGCGGCGCCGATCAGCGCGAGCGAGGCGCCGACGATGGCCCCGAGGAGGACGCGGGGCAGGCGCACCTCCCAGACGATGTTCTCGCGGCCCGCCGACCAGGTCACCTCGACGAGGCTGGGCACGAGCCTGTTGGCCACGATGCCCCAGACGGCATCGGGAGGAATGCCGACGGCCCCGACGCTGACGGCGACGAGGACCGTCGCGAGCAGCAGCAGGGCGAGGCCGCCGACGAGCAGCGGCATGTTGTGGACCAGCGCGTGGCGCGGTCCACGGACGAGGTGCTTGTGCGACATGGATGACGGCGGACCGGCTTGCGCCGGCCCGCCCGGTTCCTACTGGTGGAAGGCGGCGGCGAGGCGCTTGATGGCGTCGACATTGCGCGGGCCGGGCGTCGCCTCGACATATTCGAGGGTGACGAAGCGGTCGTTCTTCACCGCCGGAATGTCCTTGAAGGCGGGGTTGGTGCGCATGAAATCGGCCTTCTGCCCGGCCGTCACGTCGCCATAGTTGACGATGACGACGATGTCGGGATTGCGCTCGATGACGGGCTCCCAGCCGACTTCCACCCAGCTCGAGGGTACGTCGTCCATTATGTTGACGCCGCCTGCCGCTTCGATGAGCGCTGTCGGGATGGCGAAGCGGCCGGCCGTGAACGGCTTGCCCTCGCCGGAATCGTAGACGAACACCTTCGGCGGCGTGGCGCCTGCGACGAGCGTCGCCTGGAAGGCGGCGAGGTCCGCCTGGTAGCCGTCGACGAGCGCGACCGCCTGCTCCTCGACGCCGAAGATCCGGCCGAGGTTGAGCAGGTCGACATAGAGGTCGTCGATCGAGGCCTTGGGCTTGTCCATGACGTGGATGCAGCTCTCGGTCAGCTCGTAGACCGCGATGCCGAAGGGCGCGAGAGTCTCGGGCGTCACCTCGCCGCCGACCTTCATGCCGTAGTTCCAGCCGGCGAAGTAGAAGTCGGCATCGGCGCCGAGCAGCACTTCCTTGGTCGGATAGTCGGGCGACAGCTCCGGCAGTTCGGCCACGCCGGCGCGCAGCGTTTCGTCCAGCGTCTTCCAGTCGGAGACGCCGGTATAGCCGACCATGCTGCCGGTCAGCCCGAGCGCCAGCATCATCTCGGTGAGGTTGACGTCGTTGGAGACGGCCCGCACCGGCGCGGACTCGAAGGTCACCGTGCGGTCGCAGCTGGCGACGGTGACGGGAAAGCCGGAGGCGGCCGCCGCGGTGGCGTTGAGCGCGACGGCAGCGAGGGCGATGGGCACGAGACGCATGGAGTTCTCCTCAGGTGGGGGGATCGAGATGGAAGGACAGGCGGGGCCGGCCGGTCACGGGGTGGGCATCGACGGCGGTGCCGACGGCAAAGACGGCGCGGATGGTCGCGGGCGTGAGGATGTCGAGCGGCGCGCCCAGATGCGCCTGCCGGCCGCGATCGAGGACGAGGACGCGATCGGCGTGGGCAGAGGCGAGGGCGAGGTCGTGCAGCGACACGATGACCGTCGTCGGCAGGGCGGCGAGCAGCGCGAGGACCTCGAGCTGGTGGCGGATGTCGAGGTGGTTGGTGGGCTCGTCGAGAATGAGCAGGTCGGGCTTCTGCACCAGGGCGCGCGCGATCATCACGCGCTGCTTCTCGCCCCCCGACAGGGAGGCGAAATCGCGGGCCGCGAGCGCGGCGAGCCCCATCAGCTCGAGGGCGGCATCGATCGGCCCGTCGGCCGGTGCGGCGCCGCCCGCCTCGAGATGCGGCGTCAGGCCGAGCTCGACGATCTCGGCCACCGACAGCCCGAAATCCGATGCCGGCTCCTGCAGCACCGTGGCCACCCGGCGCGCGACCTGGCGCGGCTTCAGCGACCAGATGTCGTCGCCGTCGAGACGGACCGTGCCCTGGGTCGGCCGCAGATAGCGGTAGAGGCAGCGCAGAAGGCTCGACTTGCCCGCGCCGTTCGGCCCGACCACGGCCAGCGTCTCGCCGGGCGCGACCGAAAAGCCGATGGCGCTGACGATCGGCTGGCGCCGGGTCGGTCCCCAGGCCAGGCCGTCGACGGCGAGCCGTGCGGGCCTATCGCCGACGAGGCGCCGGGCAAGCTCCATCGGAAGCCTCCGCCAAAGGGCGGGGGCTGCCGGGCGATCCGATCAATATGCGTACAGCGGAATGGAAGTCGCGCGCCATCGAACGTTCCCCTCGGCACACCCCGGCCGGGACTACAGGATGTCGAGGGCAGGTCTCCTGGCTCGCGGGTCGATGCGCCTCCGGACCTTCCCGGCCGATGGTGGCCAGTGGTGTTTCCGGAAGAACTCACCGCTTACAGTTGCGGGGGCAGCCACGGTTTTGCGCCCTGATGGGTACGTCGCACCGTGTTCCCTTTTAATCCCCGTTGGCTTTCGACCGCGGGAGAACCTTCAACGCCGGGCAATAGGTCGCGATGCGCCGGATTTGTCAATATCGCCAGTGGTCGGACCGTCAGGCCGGCGAGGTGCCGCGGCGATCGGCGCGCATCAGCGTGACGCACAGCGTCGAGAGCACCGTCGTCACCACCGAGAGCCACAGCGCGGCGGCGTAGCTGCCGGTCCACTCCAGCGACGCGCCGCCGGCATAGACGCCCACCGCGCCGCCCAGCTGGTTGAACACGTAGGCGCTGCCCAGGATGGCGCCGATGGAGCGCCGGCCGAAGAGATCGGAGGCGAGGGCGCCGATGACGCCGATCGCTCCATAGCCGAGCAGGCCGAAGGCGAGCACGAAGGCGACCAGCGACAGCAGGCCGGGCGCCAGGATCAGGTAGAGCGTGGCGAGCCCGCGCACCCCGAACATGACGATCAGCACATGGCGGCGCCCGATCCAGTCGGACAGGGTACCCGTCACTACATTGCCGACGATGCCGATGCCGCCCAGCACGGCGAGGCCAATCGCCGCCAGCGCGTCGCTGTAGCCCATCTCGAGCATGAAGGTGGGCAGGTGGATGAAGACGAGATTCATTATCAGCCCGTTGGCGAACAGGCTCACCGCGATCAGCCAGAAGGTGGGAACGCGCAACGCCGCCCACAGGGTGGTGTCGGTCGCGCCCGATGCCGGCGGCATGCCGGCCTCGACGTCGTCGGCCGCTGCGCTCGTGCTGCGCCGGGCGGCGCGGCGGGCCGCGGCGCTGCCCGGCGCCGGCTTCAGGAACAGCAGGATGGCGGGGATCAGCAGGCAGACAACGCCGCCCAGCGCGAGCATCGCCACGCGCCAGCCGAACAGCGCGATGAGCGCGGCGACGGCGGGCGGCAGCACGATCATCGCCACCTTCGTGCCGGAGGTGGCGATGCCCAGCGCCATGCCGCGCTTGCTGTCGAACCAGCCCGAGACGACCGAGGTGATGGAGACGGGGCTGGCGGCAGCGTAGGCGATGGAGCTGGCGAAGCCCATGAACAGCGTGAGCTGCCACAGAGTGCCCGACAGCGCCGTGCCGCACAGGCCGATGCCGGCGCTGGCCAGCCCGACGGAGAGGACGATGCGCCCTCCCCAGCGGTCGAGGAACAGCCCGGTGAAGGGCTGCACGATGGCCGCGCCGACCATGGAGAGGGCCAGTGCGCCCGATACGGCGGCCATCGACGTATCGAGCGCCTCGGGCAGGTAGGGAACGAAGAGCCCGAGCGAGAAGCGCGAGCCGAACACCATTCCAAGTGCCAGGAAGCACAGGGTCACCACGACCCAGCCATAGGCCGGCGGCTTGCGGACCGTCGGCGCGTCCGCCGGGCCGCCGCCTGCCGGCGCGCTCACGCGCCGAACCTTTCCGTGAGCTCGTCGACCTGACGGGGCGTCAGCGGCCGAATGGCCCGGCCCTGCACCAGGAGGAAGAGCTTCGCCGTCTCTTCGAGTTCCTCCACCGCATATTGCGCGTTGGCAAGGCTCGTGCCGGAGACGACGGGACCGTGATTGGCCAGCAGGACGGCATGATGGCGCCCGGCCTTGGCCGCGACCGCGCCTGCGAGGGCGCTGTCGCCCGGGGCGAAATAGGGGATGAGCGGCAATTTGCCGACGCGCATCACGTAATAGGCCGTCAGCGGCGGCAGGATGTCGGCCTCGTCGAGCCCGTCGAGCAGGCTCACGGCCACGGCATGGGTCGAATGCAGGTGCACGACGGCGGTATCCGAGGTGCGTGCGCCGTACATGCTGGCGTGAAGGAACGCCTCCTTGGTCGGCTTGTCGCCCGACAGGTGCCGGCCATCGGCGGCGACCAGCGACAGCCGGACCGGATCGAGGCTGCCGAGGCTGGCATTTGTCGGCGTCATCAGCATCGAGCCGTCCTCGAGGCGCACGCTGATATTGCCCGTCGACCCGCCGGTGAGGCCCCGGTCGAAGATGGACCGTCCGACCGCGACGATCTCGTCGCGCAGCCGGGTTTGCGCCGTCAGGTGGGCGTTCATGCGAGCCTGTCCCATGCCTCGAGGAAGATGTCGTCGGCGCCGAAGTTACCCGATTTCAAGACAAGCGCGATGGGTCGGCCGGCACGCGTGGCATGCGTCCATGGCACACCGGCGGCGACCTCTGCGCCGATCTCGAACGTCCTGATGCCCAGCCCGTCGATCACGGCGCCGGAGGTTTCGCCGCCGGCGACGATCAGGCGGTCGAAATCGGCATCGGCCAGGGCCGCCGCGAGTGCCGCGAGGAACTGTTCGACAAGGGCGCCGGCGCGGGCGCGTCCAAGGCGGGCCTGGCTTGCCGCGACGGCCTCGGGATCGTCGCCGGCATAGATGACGGGCACCCTGTCGTCGTCTGCCGCCGCGCGCGCGAAGGCGAGCGCCTCGGCCACGGTGACGCTGCCGTCGGCAATGGCGGCAGGATCGAGCTTGAGACCCGGCATGCCGGCAGCCCGTGCGGTGTCGACCTGGCGCCGCGTGGCGGCGGAACAGGAGCCGGCCAGCACGGCGCGACGGCCGCGCGGCGCCGGTGCGTGGGCGCCGGTTGCGCCGGCGCCGTGGAAACCGAAATTCGCCGGCAGGCCGAGCGCCACGCCCGAGCCGCCGGTGACGAGGCGAAGCGAGGCCGCGGCCGTGCCGATGGTGCGCAAATCGTCGTCGCCCAGCGCATCGACGATGGCGATGCCCTCGGCGCGCTTCAGCATGTCGCGCAGAGCGCCGGCGCCGGACCGCACCGTCTCGATGGTCACGCGCCGGACCGGCCGCGTCGTCTGGGGGGCGAGGACACGCACGAGATCGGCGTCGCGCATGGGGGTCAGCGGGTGATCCTTCATGCTCGAATCCGACAGCAGCCGGTCGCCGACGAACAGGTGCCCCTTGTAGACGGTGCGCCCGTTGGCAGGGAAAGCGGGGCAGGCGAGGGTGTGCTGCGCGCCGAGCAGGTTGAGCAGGGCGTCGATCACCGGGCCGATATTGCCCTGCGGCGTGGAATCGAAGGTCGAGCAGTATTTGAAGAAGAACTGCGCCACGCCGGCGGCGAGCAGCGCGCGCGCCGCCGCTGTCGATTGCGCCACGGCCTCGGCCACCGGGGCGGTGCGCGACTTCAGCGCGACGACGATGGCGTCGGCAGGGGGGAGGGCGGCGCCGGGTTCCGGGACGCCCACGATCTGGGTGACCCGCATGCCGCCGCGCGCCAGTGTCAAGGCGAGATCCGTTGCCCCGGTGAGGTCGTCCGCAACTGCGCCGATGCAGGGCGGCGTGCCGGCGGCAACGGGCATCATGCCACCCGTGAGGGGAGCGGCCTTCCCTCGAAATGCGCACGCAGGTTCTCGACCACGAGCCGGCCCATGCCCTCGCGCGCCTCCTCGGTGCGGCTGCCCTGGTGCGGCGAGACGACGACGTTGTCGAGCGCCAGCAGTTCGGCGGGCACGTCGGGCTCGTTGTCGAAGACGTCGAGTGCGGCGCCGCCGAGCTTGCCGGCCTGCAGCAGCTCGATCATCGCCGGCTGGTCGACGAGCGAGCCGCGGGCGACGTTGACGAGGCAACCCTCGGGGCCGAGCGCCGCCATCACCTCGCGGGAGATGATCTTTTCGGTCGCCTTGCCGCCGGGGGCGATGACGACGAGCCAGTCGCTGCGCTCGGCCAGCGCCACGGGATCGGAGAAGAAGGGGTAGGGCTGGTCGGGCTGCGCGGTGCGGCCGCCATAGGCGATGTCCATCTTCATGGCCGAAAGACGCGTGGCGATCTGCTTGCCGATGCGGCCGAGCCCGAGAATGCCGACGGCCTTGCCGCGCAGCTCGCGGCGCAGCGGATACATGCCGTTGCGCCACTCGCCGTCGCGGATGAACCTGTCGGCCTGGGGGATCGAGCGCGTCAGCGCCAGCATCAGCGCAATGGCCAGCTCGGCCACGGAATCGTCGAGCACGCCCGGCGTGTTGGTCACGGCGATGTCGCGCGCCCTGGCGGCGACGAGATCGACCGAATCCACGCCGACGCCGGAATTGGCGATGATCTCGAGATGCGGCAGGGCGTCGATCATGGCGGCGGAGACCTTGCCCCCAGCGATGCCGCGAACCTCGCCGGCATGTGCGGCGATCACCGCATCGGGATCGTCGGCACCGACGATCGTGCGGACGACGAAATGGCGTTCCAGTTCCGCGACACAGGTCCGGGTCAGCGGCTTGGTGATGAGGACGACGGGGCGGATGGGACTTTCCTCCGGGGTCTCGGGTGAGGGGGTCCCATGGCGATAGTCGGCGGGCCTGTCAGCGTCCAATATTAATAGCGCAATCAGTTATTTGGCTCGCAAATCTCACGGGCGATGAAATCGCGCGGTTATGTTCTCTATGGTATAAATGGCGAAATCATTGATATTGGACACTGATATTCTGCTCCGCTAGCACCTCGGAAAGACGGGTGGTGGATCGGCTTCGGCCTCGCTCCCCCGGATGGTGTTTTTCGAGGTTCAGGGAAAGGGCCAGAGGCATGGCGACGGCAGATGTGTACGAATATCGCGACGAGGTGGCCGATCTGTTGGCCGAATTCACGGTCAACGTTTCGGGGACGCTCGACGACGAGCTTCGCCGCTCCGCAAAGCGGGCGCTGGGCGACTCCGTCGCCGTCGCGCTCGGGGCGCTCGACCATCCGGCCTCGCATATCGCACGCAAATATGCGGCGCAGTTCGCCACCCCCGGCGGCAACGTCATCTGGGGGACGACGATGCGCGCCACCCCGGACCTGGCCGCCTTCGTCAACGGTTCGCTGCTGCGCTGCTTCGACTACAACGACTTCTATGTCGGGGCGCGCAATTCGGGCCACCCCAGCGACATGGCCGCGGGCGTCGTCTCGGTGGCCGAGTGGGTCGGCGCGAGCGGCGAGGAGCTGCTCTCGGCCCTGTCGGTCGGCTATGAGGTCGTGGGCGCCGTGTTCGACGCCTTCTCCACCGCGCCGGGCGGCTGGGACTACACCAACCTCACCGGCATCGGCGCCTGCGCGGCGATGATCAGGCTGCTCAAGCTCGACGTCGACCAGGCGCGCGAGGCCTACGGCATCTGCGTCATCCCGCACTTCGCCTCGGACGAGGTCGAATCGAGCGAGCTCAACCGGCGCGGCGACCTGACGCTGTGGAAGCGGTTCAACGGCTCGGAGGCCGTGCGCAACGCGATCCAGGCCGCCTTCCTCGCGCAGGCGGGCGTCGAAGCGGCGGTGCGTCCGTTCACCGGTACGCACGGCTTCATCGCCAAGCTCGCCAACGAGCACGACCCGCTGCCGGTGCTGCAGGAGCGCCTGCGCTCCGACATCAAGCTGTCGCGCATCGCCGAGACCTACATGAAGCTGTGGCCGGTGGGCTCGGTCGGCCAGAGCGCCATCCGGGCCGCGCTCGAAGCGCGCGGCAAGATCTCGGATCTCGGGCAGATCAAGCAGGTGCGGGTCCATTCCGAGGAGGGCGCCTACAAGCATCTTGTGGCCATCCGCCAGGCGCCCTACCGGCCGATCTCGCGCGAAACCGCCGACCATTCGATGCCCTATATCGTCGGCGCGGCGGTGCTCGACGGCTATATCGGCGTCGACAGCTTCGACGTCGACAAGGTCATGGAGCCGCAGCGCCAGGCGTTCGTCGCCGACCGGGTCAAGGTCTTCCCGGCGCCCGAGCTCGGCACCATCGCCAGCGGCAAGCTGGCGCGGGCCAAGGCCGGCTATCTGTCGCGCGTCGAGATCGAACTCGAGGACGGCACCGTGGTGCATGGCGAGGCCAGGCCCTTCCCCGGCCACCCGAAGGCGCCGTTCTCCGATGCCGACATCGCCCAGAAGGTGACGCAGAATGCGCAGCCCTTCGCCGGCGAGGCGGCGTCCAAGCAGATCATCGAAGCGCTGGTCGGCTTCGAGGAGGTGCGCAACGTGAAGGACTTCACGGCGATGCTCGCCTTCGACTGGGTGAGCAAGCTGCGCGCCGCCGCCTGACCGGGACACCATGTGCCCGCCGCCTGAGGGTGGCGGGCACATGCATCAACGGGTGGAGAGACGATGAACATGATGCAGACGACACAGGCGGCGAGCGTGGGGGCGCTGACCCGCGTGTGCGGCGTCGACGATGTCGATGAAGACGAGCCCTTGCGGGCCGAGATAGACGGCTTCGCCTATGCCGTGTTCAAGGTCGGCGAGATGATTTTCGTCACGGCCGACGCGTGCACCCATGGCCCCGGATCGCTGTCCGAGGGCTATGTGGTGAATTGCGAGATCGAATGCCCGTTCCATCAGGGACGGTTCGACCTGCGCACCGGCGCGCCCACGGAGCCGCCCTGCGAAATCCCCCTCAGGACCTGGACCCCGGTGGTCCGCGACGGCGCGATCTTCATCGATCCGTCCGCGCCCATCAGCGGCTGAGCGCCAGCCCGTCCTAGGCGATGGGGGTGAAGCGGTCGACGAACCGCTCGCGGATCGGGTTGGTGTTGCTCTTGTTGTAGACCAGCAGGATGCGGCTCTTCACCCGGTCGTCG
>PJUF01000416.1_pt1 | contig 31787 bp, 35 predicted proteins | sample 1512191 | NCBI WGS metagenome assembly PJUF01 (sample SAMN08177673, study PRJNA422409) | Feces metagenome, whole genome shotgun sequencing project. | isolation source: Chicken feces (3) enriched on wood chips | host: Gallus gallus | place: USA: Madison | collected 2015-01-15 | reverse complement strand
GGCTATCACGCGGTGATCACCGACCCGGTCGTGCAACCGCGCGTACCGACCACCGATTCCGATGCCAAGATGGTGGCGTCGCCGATGGAGATGGGTCTCCGCATCGCCGGCACCGTCGAGCTAGCTGGCCTCAAACTTCCACCGGACTGGCGAAGGGCGGATATCCTGCTCAAGCGCATCGGCGGGCTCTACCCGGCTCTCGGCGAAAGCGCCGCGCGGGGCGAAACCACCGTGTGGATGGGTCACCGCCCAAGCCTGCCTGATTCCCTGCCTGTGCTCGGGCCATCGAGCCGCTCGCCCGACGTCATTCACGCCTTTGGCCATCAGCACGTCGGCATGACGGCAGCCCCCTACACAGGGGTTATTGTAGCCGAGATCGTGTCGGGGCGGCCCTCGCCGATCGCCCTCGAGCCTTACCGGCCTACCCGGTTCTAGGTTCGGCAGGACGCCAACTCTCCGTCTCCCAGAGAACGGTTGTGAGTAGAAGGGCCTCGGCCTGAGGGAGGATCGAGGTCGGTTGGGTGGCGCACGATGGCTGGGGATCGGACTATCGATCTTCGGTAAGCGCTTGTTGGCGCTGCCCAATATAGCCCACTGGCCCGCCGCAATCTTTTGATATGGAGAGACCATTCATCGGAAATGTTCACGCCTGACATCAGCTTCACATGCTCTCTCCTCCCTCCCAATCAAAATGCCATTTTAGCGTCGTTCTAATGTCGGCGGCGAAAGGATCGCTCTTGGAAACCCGGAGCCCGCCACGTATTTCGTCGGCGACATTGAGCATGTAGCCGCGCCGATCAGGGCTGGTCGCGCGCCAAAAGCTTCGAACGCGACAGCATCCTCATTTTCGCGTAGCGTCTCCTCAATTTCCTCGACAAAGCGGAAGACAACCGAGACACCGTCGATTGCGACAGTGGTCTCATCGTCGGAGGTTGCTTTCAGAGCTCTTGCGACGATGTTGGCCTTTTGCCGTTCGGCGAATTCCATCCAGTTGTCGGGAGTAATCACTACGCCAATTGCGTTGTCCGCAACCAACGGCGTCTCCGCCTTCCCTTGGCGGTGGTGCGAGGCAAAGCGCCAAATCTGAATGACAGCTTTCACAAGTTCGTCGCTGGCGCCCTCTTTGACCTCTAGTCCTTCGCCAAACTTGTCCTCGAACCGAGCCCGTCGAGCCTTACACTCCACTATGAGTTGAACCACCCCCTCCGCGCATCGCGAGCGCGTAGAGGACGAAGCAAACCCTGCAGAAGTCCTCCATGGAGAGGTAGACGCGATCCTTGAAGAATGCATCGGCGAGCGGAAACATGTAGAGACGCGCCGCACGATGGAGCGCTGCCACCCGTTACCTTGCCGTGCTGCCACGGAAACTCCCGTTGCGCGAGGCGGCTCATCTCAATCAGCACGGACACGCCACGGAGGACGATGCCATCCTCCGCATTCTCGTAGGCATTTTCGAGGTTGACGAGATCGACCGCCGTTCCGAGGTTCCTCGTGTTGAGAACTCGGATTCTTTGCGCAGTCGGGCGCCTACGAGCGGGCTTCGTCACAAGCCATTCATTGACGAGAGATTCAAGCGTCCACGGATGGAAGAAGAGGCACTCGTGAAGTCGTCGGACTAGGCCCGCGCTTGGCCGGTCAAAAGCCGAAAGACCCTCTCTTTCTCGGCCCTTGTCCACCCCAAATCATCACCATGAAGTTGAAGCCCGTCTCTATGGACAGCTTCCCGCGAAGCTCTTCGCGCGCCCGGTTGCGTCGGCGCACCAAGCTCTCTGGTGTCCGGTCGGTCTCTCCTGTCTTTGGCGAGAACGGCCGGCCGCCTCGGCTTCCCCGAAGACGTTGGCCGATGCCGCCGGGTACTGCCTATCCGAGGATGCGGTTAACGCACCCCGTTTGCCGATTTTACGGTCAGACTTGGGGTTGCGCCCCATGTCCCTAGTCGAATAATTAACGAAATCAACGGTTTACAATATAGAAGTGGCGGGCCGAAGCCGAGGAAACAGAGAACTACGTCTACGCTATAGCCCTCCAAAACGACACCTAGGAACGGAATCTAACGCGCGGAAATCGTCAATCGACGCGAACATATGGTCTAGATGACTCCTCCGCGAGTTGATAGATTTCCTTCACGAGGTCTCCCCCTCGCATACGCGCTGTAGTAACTGCGGCGTAAGAGCTAACGTCTGCACATATCGTGCGCGCCATATCGACAATGCGACATATGGCGTGATTGGAAGGGAGACCTCGTGCCGCCGTCCTTTTTTGGTATCCCCGTTGTCCGGGTCGCAATACCTCCCGAATTGGCTAGTGAGGCGGCGCTTCTTATCTATCTGGGCGTATCGGCCAAAGAACTGAAAAAGATCTGGTGGTTTCGCGGTCGCATGTACCACCGGTTCGAGATCGCCAAGGGGAACGGCAAGTCCAGAATCATCAACGCGCCCGACAAGCGCCTCAAATACCTTCAACGGAAGATCGCGCCGTTGCTTGACCAGCTCTATCGCGTCCGGAATCCAGTCCATGGTTTTGTCGCTGGAAAGTCCGTTAAAACCAATGCTTTAGCGCATCTGCGTAAGCGCTTTGTGCTCAACATCGACCTGAAGGATTTCTTTCCCTCGATCACCGAAAATCGGATCACCGGCGTCCTCGAGTCACTTGGCATCGACAGTCGAGTGGCGAGCATCATTGGCCGACTGTGCTGTCACAACGCTCATTTACCGCAAGGTGCGCCGACGAGTCCCGTCCTCTCCAACATGATCTGCTTTCGCTTAGATAAGGAGCTACTTGCCTTCGCGAAGGCTTCACGGTGTATCTATACGCGCTACGCGGACGACATCACCCTTTCGAGTCACCAGCCAATGACGGCGCTGTTCGAGGCGGTCCCACCCTCGGGGCATTTCGCCGCCGATCGGCTTGCGCCAGCCTTCCGCAATATCATCGTTAGCAACGGATTTGCGATAAACCCGGACAAAGCACACTATGCCGACCGGCACTCGCGTCGAACAGTTACGGGGCTCAAGATTAACGAGCTGCTCAATGTTGATCGCCGCTATGTCCGGAATATTCGGGCAGCAATTTATTCAGTGGAGACTCTGGGAAAGAAAGCTGCGCAGGAGAAATTTGAGAGCAGTCACGGCGGTGCATCCGATCTAGGTAAACATCTTGAGGGAAAAATCACTTGGCTCAGACACATCCGGGGCCAATCTGACCCCGTATTTCGATCGATTGCGGTTCGATTCAACGCTAGTTTCCCGGAGCGTAAGATCGAGGTGACACCGACTGCGGCTGAGGTCCGCGACAGGGCTGTATGGGTTGTCGAGCATTTCGAGGGCGAAATGGCGCAGGGCAGCGCCTTTTTCCTCAGGGACTTTGGCTTGGTCACTGCTGCCCATTGCGTCGCGGGCGTGGAAGAAGTCGAGGTCTACCATCCGACCAAGCCGTCTAACGCCTTCAAGGCGAAAGTACTCAAGCGCGACGAGACTCGTGACCTTGCTATTCTCGAACATGCAATCCCGGCTACCGAGTATTTCGAACTTGAGCAGTCGAACCATTCCGTTGTGGTCGGTGAAGGGCTGGTTGCTGTCGGCTATCCAAGCTTTGGCCCAGGCGACAGGCTAAATGTCCGGGATGGGAAGGTGAGTTCGCTACCTGTCAAACATGGTGTCAAGCTGATCGAGGTCACACAGAAGCTGTCGCAAGGAATGTCCGGCGGCCCTCTCCTCGACGATAACGATGCGGTCGCGGGAATCATTCATAAAGGTGGCCCTGGTGAAGGTCGGGACTTCGCTATCCGGATTGAGATGCTGAACGATTGGCTCGCTGAATAACTTTTAGGTGGAGATGGGGAAGACGTTCGATGCTCCTGGTTATTAGATGAAGAGGCGATAATCGTATGACGCCGCGCCGAACCGCTGGAGTAGCGAGCCGATACGGGCAATTTCACTGGAGGACTGAAGCGTCGCCGGCAATTTGGTGTAAAGGTCGAACGTGTTCCAGTTCATCTTGGAAAGCCCGAGTATCTCCGCAGATAATTGGTCGAGAGGTGTAATGCCTGCATGACGCCGGACCGTAAGCGGCGCGGGAATACGCCTCTTGCCTTGAAAGTACTTCAGGTTCGGATTGACCGAGGCGGTCGCCCCATGGACCCACAGCAAGGCTGTGAAGTCGTCGAGCTTCATCACGGTGCCCCCCGCCGTACCGGATAATTATCCTCATCGATGGTGCCGTCACGGCGCGGCATCGACGCGACGTAACGAAGGGCGTGATCTTCGACGATTTCCAGCATGTCGACGGCGGCGATGCCGCTGAGCCCGTCGAGCAACCCTTCGCGCTCCTCCTTCAGAAACGGTGTGCGCTTGTGCAACGCGACGCGCCGGGGGAGCTTCATGCGAGCGTCGAAGAAAAGTTGACGAATGGTTTCCCCGGTGCGGCGGGCGTCGTCCCGCGACATGAAGGGGTTCTTACCCCTTATGATGGGGTTCTCAACCTTGCTCAGCCGGTATTGCAGACCCTCGCCCCGCGCGCTGTAGATGTGGCTGCACCCTAGAACGATGTGACTGCCCTTCGCGGCCTTCCGAGCAATACTGAACCCGAGCCCAACATAGGCCGCGTCTTCGTCAAGGCCGCCAAGTACCCACGGCGTGCGCATCCCCTTGACATAGAGCGCGAGCGACAGCCACCACCACACGCGGCACTGCTGGGTATCCGAGAGCGTATCCTCGGTCAGGAACTGCGTCGCGACTCCGCGCTGGACGGCGTAGGCCTTAACGAAATCGTGCACGTCGAATCGCTCGTGCTCGTTGCGGTAGCCGCGCAAGTGATCCCAACGGCGCGGGAAGAAAATGAGCACGACGTGTGGCGCATAGGAGGAGCGCAGCGCCTCAAGAGCGCCCGTGATCTGCTGTGCGACCGATAGCGCGCCCATCTGCGCGCCAGTGCTCGAAGGCTCCGCGCAATAAGCCCAGCCTGGCGCGCCTGGCTCGGGAGTCTCGATGGGCAGGCCATAGGCCTGCTGGAAGCCGGGATAGTCGACGAGGTAGTCACGCTCCGAGTCGGCGGGACGGTGTCCCTGATTGGCCTTTTGAAGATAGCCGCGTACGTGCGGCGCTTCGGAGCGCGGGCAGATCACGCCGATGCGCAGCGACGGCACAAGCCCCTTGAGGGTGAGCGGATAATCGAAGGGGCGGTTCGCTGCGAGACCCCGCACCGGATGCGTGTCAGTATTTGTACCAGTTCCGCGCTTGTCACAGAACAAAAGGGTCGGCTCGGCCAGTTCAAGGCCCTTGTATTTGATAAGGGGTTGAAGGTTTTGCGTGATATTGGTGGCCCGCCCGCCGTGCGGCAGGCCGATCTGTGCGAAGACCGGGGAGCGGCGGACGCGAAACTTGAAGCTCGATCCCGCGCCGCTCGGAAACTCGAAAGAGGATGGCTTTTCCCTCGGGAAGAGCAGACCGCGCCACTTGTTCATGGCACTGTTGAACGGCTTGTTGTGCTGGTAGCCGAGAATGCCGAGCTTGACCGGTCCGGCGACCTCGTGAGGCACTTCCGCTCCGTTCTGGTCCAGCACCTTGATTGACGGCTTGAGGACAACGTACTGCGTGCCACCAACGCGGCGCAGAAACACGATAACCGATTCATGCGCATGGCACTGCACATTGTCCTGCCGCACTTTCCGCGATGAGGACGATGCGCGACCTGTGATCGTCACTGGGCCAGGCGTCCAACCGCTCCGGCGGGTGCATGATGACCTGCACGATATGCAGCAGATATGGCTTGCCGGGATCGTCGGTCAGCGAGACGAGGCCCCTTTAGGCGCAGAAGACGCTCGCCTGCCGCGTCGTGCAGATGGTTGAGGAAGTCTAGCATCTGCTTGCTGTAAACGAACACCTTTGGCGGCGACTCTGCCTTGGGCAGTGTCGCCTGGAAGTCGGCGGGTTCCTGCTCATAGCCTTCGACCAGCGCAACGGCTTTCTCCTCGACCCCGAAGATCTTGCCGAGGTTCAAGAGGTCGACATAGAGGTCGTCGATCGTCACCTTGGGCTTGTCCATGATGTGGATGCAGCTCTCGGTCAGCTCATAGACCTTGATGCCGAACTCGCCGAGCGTGTCGGGTGTCACTTCCCCGCCGACCTTCATGTCGTAGTTCCAGCCCGCGAAGTAGAAATCGGCATCGGCGCCGAGCAACACTTCCTTGGTCGGATAGTCCGGCGAAAGTTCAGGGAGCTGGGCGACGCCTTCGCGCAGTTTCTCGTCGAGTGTCTTCCAGTCGCTCACACCAGTGTAGCCCACCATGTTCCCGGTGAGCCCGAGCGCGAGCATCATTTCAGTGAGGTTGACGTCGTTGGACACGGCGCGCGTCGGCGCGGCATCGAACGTCACGTCGCTGGGGTCGAACGCGACCATGTTCGCCACCTCTGCCATATCGGCTTCGTCATCGATGATGCCACTGCCTCGCGGGCGGCCCATTGGTTTATTGCTCTTGGCCATCTTCGACTCCATCTGGCATCGCTGCCGTTGGGCACATAGTGGTCCTTAGGCAGGCGCGTTCAAGCGATTTAAAGTGGTCGAGAAGCGATAGGTCCGCGGCACAAATTCTGTCGCAAGGACAAGCACAGCGACATTAATTCAGTCGGCAGAGTGATAAGGCAACTTATGGGAATGAAGCAGGGGGAACGAAAGGCAACTATCTACCAGAACGTTGTTTGAAGCCCAGTCCATCGATCAACGACTTGTCGCCGTCTACCTTCGCCTTGCGGCGATTGATGGCCTCTACTGAGCGCCGTCGCAGATCGGCGTGGAACTCTTCGACGGCCGATCGCTGATAGCCAAGGGAGGCCTGAATGGACGCGATGGTGGCGTCGATCTGGCGCCGCACCGCAGCGGCATCGAGGTTTGCTCCGGAAATCGTGAATACGACATTCTTACCCTCAATGGCCCCGAGGCGGATTCATGTCGTAGGTCGACGGCTGGACCTTGAACATATCGCCGTCGCCACCGAATGGGAGGTATACGGTGACGCTGGTCCCTCCATCGCCCTCACCCGATCGCCATATGAAAAACGATCTGCCGGTGAGAGCTCGATCATGGCCTCCTTCTGGGAGACCTCGATGTTCGCCGGCTCGACGGTAGGGATGTCGAGGGCGCATTTCCTGAACAACTCGTCTGCAAGCTGATCCAACGACGCGCGAGCAAAGTCTGCGGCCTGCAACTTCTGCGCGAATTCGTCGAGCCCCCTTCTCTGTGCCTCGAGTTGGCTGAACCAGTCGACGGAATAGAACAGCAAATCAGTCCGGCGCATTCTCAGTGCCCTCCTTGGCGGGAGTGAAAGTCAGTTTGAGGGGCAAATCGGTCATGGCGTAGTGCACGAACTGCTGGCCCAGGCTGGTCAGTTCGTATTGGTCCTCGTCGTCGAAGACGACTTCATTGGTGCCGGACCAGAGCCTGTGGCGCGGCGGGGTGCCGTCGACTTCTTGGCTAGAAACCGGCCGGCGTAGTCCGTCTCGCGGTGCTGCCGAACGATGCCGCCCGTCGAGAGGTCCCTGAACAGCAGCCGGTAGAGGTCGCCTCGGCCGAGTCCTCACGTGCTGGTCCCGATCCGATCCTGCGCCAGATCTCGCCGCGCGTTGTTCCAGGGTGCTGGTAGACATCGCCGATCACCGTGAAATGCAGTTCGGAGAAGGTGTGAAGCCACGTAAGGAACATGTCCACGACATCGTCGGACGTGAGCGACGCGGCAGCGGCATTCGAAAGGATGTTGCGGATGAACTCGCGCTTGCGGCCACTTTCCGCCCCCGCCCAGTTGCGTAGCGCCTTGCGCAGAAGCTTCTGGTAGTCAGCGGATTTCACCCGCTCATCGATCTTCTTGTCGTTGAGATCGAGGCGAGCGACAACTTCTGCGATCGTTTCCTGCTTCTCGCGCAGATCATCACGAAGCAACCCAATCGCTTCGTTTACGAACGCGTTGACGCGGTCCTGCTCGTGCTCACCCCACGCGCCCGCAGCGGCCGAGATGAAGCCGCCGGCCAGTGGGATCATCCCACCAGCAACCTGCAGCGCCGCGCGTACGACACGACCGCCGGTGCCTGATCCTTTTCGGCGGTTCGGGATCGTCTGGTGTCTGATCGTCTGCCAAGAAGTCGAATCCCCGTGGCGAGTCGGGGAACTCATATCACGCTGGTTCAGCGCGGGGAACGAAAGCTGAACGTTTTCCTTGCTCGCCACGGCTAGCGGAGCCGTCTTCCATCCTCGATCATGTCAACATCGCGAATGGGGATGCCGTCACGCATAAGGGCTGTAAGGCTACGAGGGTCGGCTCCAGCCCCGATCTGGCAGCAGCTATCCGGTTTGTGACCCTATACGACCCATTCCGCCTGTCCCGCGATAGTAGGGGCCATCGTGGCACCAGCCGCGGCCCACACCTATCGCGGGACTATCCGGACGCCGGAAAATCGGATGGCGACGCTCAGCCGCCGTTACGGGAGGTCGATGTTGCTATCGCCTCGTAGGTGAGAAGTGGGCTTGAGCCACTCCGGTCTCGGTCGTGCTCGTTGGCCCAAAGCTTCCAGTGATCAACGACCTGGCCTTTCTCGATCCGCGGGACCGCTACGCCCGAAGCGGGGTTGCGCCACTCCCACGAAAAGCGGCCCAGAGTGTCCATGTTTGACGTAGCGAAATTGATGGCCCAGCCCGACCGGGTCAGAACCAGCAATCCTGCACGACGCCCCACATCAAAGTGGCCCGGCCCCGTGGCGGAGCCGGTCCCCGGCTCAAAGAGCCAGTCCGACCCCAAGTTCGCGCAAAGCTCATCATCATTGATACGGCGACGGCGCGGTCGGTCGTCGCCTTCCAACATGCCAACGAGTGGTTCTCGGTCCTCGTTGAACTCAAATACGATGGCGGTCGCCCGGCTGCCATTCTCAGTGAACACCACGAGATCGCCAACTTTGGCATCCCTTGCCTTGATCAGGGTTTCAGGCCCTAGAACTCTGCCCATCGTGGTTTCCTTCGGCCGAAATCGGATAGACTTGCTCGTTCTCTACAGCGATTCCAGGAGGCGGCGTTGGCCGCAAAGGTATTCTTCTCGTACTCCCATGCCGATGAGGCCCTGCGCGACCAGCTTGAGCGCCAGCTGGACATCCTTCGACGGCAGGGCGTGATCGAAACCTGGAATGACCGCCGCATCGGTGCGGGGCAGGATTTTGGGCATGAGATCGACCATCACCTCGAAGAAACGGACATCATCCTTCTCCTCGTGTCTTCCGACTTTCTCTCCTCGGACTATTGCCAGGACATCGAACTGCGGCGCGCACTGGAACGAAACGCGGACGGTACGGCAACCGTGATCCCGGTGATCCTGCGCGACTGTCTATGGTAGCGTTCGCCGTTTGGCCGCCTCCAGGCAACGCCGACTAACGGTCGCGCCGTCACTCAGTGGCCGGACCGCGATCAAGCCTTAACCGAGGTGGCCCGCGCCATCGAGGCCGCGGCGGCTCGGTTCGAGGCCCCGCGGCAGGAAAGCAACTGGAGGGGGATATCGCAACCCGGCCACGACGAGCGGCGTGAGGTGTCGCCGGCCGCCGCCAGCCCCGGACCCCGATCGAGCAACCTCCGCCTCGCCAAGACTTTCACCGACCGGGACCGTGATCAGTTTCTCCATGGTGCTTTCGAGTTCATGGCGCGCTTCTTCGAAAACTCGCTCATTGAGCTCTCGGCCCGTAACGATGGTGTTGAGGGCGATTTCCGTCGAGTCGATGCAAACCGATTCACAGCGGCCATTTACAAGAACGGGAAGGCCGCCGCGAAGTGCAACATCTTCGTCGGGAGCAGCTTCGGAAATGGCATCGGATTCAGTTATGGCGAGAGCCACAGCGGAACTTCCTACAACGAGAATCTAACGGTTGAGACCGACGACCAGATGCTCTTCCTGCGTCCTATGGGTTTCGGCATGGGCGGTGAGCGGGACAGCAAGCTCTCCGAGGAGGGGCGCTGCCGCGTTCTACTGGTCTATGCTGATTTCTCGCATGCAGTAGCGCGAGCGGGGCGCAGCCAATAGTGCAACGAAGGGGTTGATCGGTTGCACTGGCAACTTGGATGTCGCAGTCTTCTGCACAATAGCTTTCCGCGCGTTCCACGATCCGATTCTTTAGTAGTTTGGGCGGGTACGATCCGTCCACGTCCCCGACCAGATGTCGGGAGTGTTCGTTCTACTGAGCGCTGATCCGCTTGGCACCCAATTGGCCATGCCGACTGGCGAACTACGTCCGTGACTTGAAGCTAGCTTCGCCCGGGCATCCGGCTCGGAGATCATTTTCAGGGGATGAAATGGCCAAAGACGAGATCAATGCCGCGGGCATCACGCGGAAGCTGAACGCAATCGAGGACTTTCCCGATCTTCGTGATCGGTTCTACGAACCACCGCTCATTGAGCTCGAGAGCAGGCTGTTTCCGCAGGCTGGTCTGTTGATCCTTGATCAGGGCGCAGAGGGTGCATGCACGGGCTTCGCAACTGCCGCCGCTCTCAACATACTTCGCCACCGACAGGGCAGTCTCGCCAACGGCCACGGAGCAAGCCCTCGCATGCTCTACGAAATGGCGAAGCTTCATGATGAGTGGGAAGGTACCGGTTACGAAGGCTCCAGCGTCCGCGGCGCAATCAAGGGGTTCTTTCACAATGGCGTCTGCCGTGAACTGGACGCTCCCTACGTCCCGGGAGAGACCAACTGGACCCTCACAGTCCCTCAGGCGAAAGAAGCAAGGAACGTCATTCTGGGTTCCTACTATCGTCTCCGCCCGGTGCTCGTCGACTACCACGCCGCGTTGAAGCAGGCTGGCGTCATCGTCGCCTCAGCCAACATACACGAGGGATGGACCAACCCTGGTGGAGGGAGCGGCAAGATTGAACAGACCACCCGCTCGCTTGGAGGTCATGCCTTCGCGATCGTCGGATACGACGAGGAGGGCTTCATCATACAGAACTCCTGGGGACCGAAATGGGGCAACTTCGCTGGCGTCGATGGCCTTGGCCACTGGAACTACCACGACTGGGCGGAGACCGTGATTGATGCCTGGGTTATGCGGCTGGCCGTGCCCACACCCAAAGCTTTTGAACTAACGTACCGCGTCGCACGGCCCGCCGGTGCCTCAGAGAAGGGCAATGTTTCGAAGCATGCGCCGCGTCGTCAGGACGTGATCGGCCACATTGTTCACGTCGACGATGGCAAGCTGATCGAGGCGGGCACCTACGGGACGCCCCTCGCGAGCATCCAAGAAACGGCACGCCTCCTGCATGAAGGGGCGGCCAAACCGGACCGGTACAACCATCTCCTGTTCTACGCGCACGGCGGCGTCACAGACGTCGTAGCAGCGGCGCGTCGGACTTCCGCGACGCGCGACGGCTTCAAGCGCAACGGCATCTACCCCATCCACTTCCTTTGGGAGACGGGTCTCATGGAGGAGATCCTGGACATTCTCGAAGGAAAGATGGCCGCCCGCGGTGGCAAAGTTGGTGGGTTCCAAGAGGCGATGGACTTTCTCATCGAGAAGCTGACTGCCGGCATTGGCCGGGCGCTCTGGCGTGAGATGAAGGCCGACGCCGCTCGGGCATTTGAGCGGAGTACGCAGAGCGCGAACGCCGTGCGCACCCTATTGGGCATCAACAGCGGTCTGAAGAAGCCCTACAATATCCACCTCGTAGGACACAGCGCTGGCTCCAACTTCGTTTCAGAGTTCATGCGAGCTTGGTCACGTCTGGCACCAAAGAACTCTTCCGTGGCCAACTGCTTCGTCCTCGGCGCTGCCTGCACGGTGGCTCAGTATGAGCGGGATCTTCGCGGCGCGCTTGATACCGGTACGCTTGATCATCTCACCATCTACAACCTGTCCGAGCAGCGCGAACTCGACGATAGTGTCGGCCCCTACGGCAAATCATTGCTGTACCTCGTATCGCAGGCGTTCGAGGAAGAAGCTGCTGCCCCGATATTGGGAATGGAGATTCACTCCCGAAACCTCGCGAAGCACAAGAAGCAAACCTTGCTCTACACAGCGGGCGCGGATCAGACGCGTACTGATGCAAAGAGCCACGGAGGCTACGGCACGGACCTCGTGACCCTTAACGACATCCTCAAAACTGTGCTTGGCAAGGGCTACAAGCCATCACTTGCCTTTCGTCAGGAGGAATTGGATGCGGCGTGACCATTGCACTCCCAATAGTCTGAGCGGTTGGCCCGGCCAAAGTTGCCATGTCGATTCTAGGTGCTCTCCGGCTTACTTCCGGGTTTCGGCCCGACAAGCTTCTGGCTGATGTGTCCTTGAGGCTAGCGAGTGCCGCCACCCACGATGAAGTTGAGCGGCGCGTGCAGCTTGAAGAGGAAGAGCTCTCCGGGCACCAGCGACTGGAAGCCCTTGGGGCTGGGCGACCAGAAGTTGACCTCGTCGGGCTTCCGCTCCGACAAGAAGCTGAACCAATCGCCGTCAGTGACACCAACAAAGACTCTAGCCACGGCTGCTTTGATCATCCTGGATCACGGACAGTGGCACCCGCATCTCGCGACTGCTATGATTGTGGGGATTTCGCCCGGTCGGAAAGTGTCCATGTGCGCTCAGATTGGGAACGACAACTCTTTCATTAGCTTAGATTTGTTTCATGCCGTCCAGTAAGAAGCCTCGCGCCAGCAAGCGAGATGCAGGCAAGAACCTCATTAGAGGACTTGTCGGGGCCACGCGAGCCAAGAGCTTTCGCAAGGAGGCGATTGATGAAGCTGGCGTATTTCAGGCCAGCCGCAAGGCGACGTTCCTGGAGGCCCGGGCTCAACTCGAGTCCGCAGAATTCGAGCGATATCTCCGTTGGGCGGAACAGCAGCTCGCTGGCCAGATCCCCTCTGCCATCGCCGAGCAGCCCGCGCGACTTAGCGCACTTTCACGACTGGAGAACGCTCCACACCTCCCTCTCGAAAAGGAGTTGGCATGGGTTACGGCTCGGCTTTCCTTGTCGATTGACAGCCTTGCCGAATTTCGACAGTTGGCCGAAGGAGCAGAGGTCGCATACTGGTCGCAGGATCTTCGCGGCTTGATGCGCAGGTCGTTGGCGATGCGCCGAAGATTTGGCCAATCTGTTTGGCTGGTTGAAGCGAATATCGCCTGCCGGCAGCAGTTTGCGGGCCTCGAACACCAAAAGCGCTACGCGGCTAGAACAAGACGAAGGGCTGGAAAGGGTGCACTGGGCTTCCTAGCCTACTACTTCTCAGTTCGAAATGAGCCTGGAACAACGACGTCCCGTTTCAACAACGATCTCACCACTCTTCTAAGAGAGGACGGCCTCAAACCAGGTGCTCGAACCTACCTGGCTTACAAACTTCTAGGCGACTCAGAGGACGGCCCAGATGAGCTGTCGACGATCCTTCGAGTAGAGCAGAGCACTACCGATATCGATCTGTACGAGACGCTAGTTTACGTCCTGCAAAAGCTCGCACAGCGGAGCCTGCCGGCCAGTCCCGCAATTGCTGCAGCGGCCAGAGTAGCGATTGATAAGTTGTCTGGCACGTCTGATGGACGATTGGCACAACTACGACCGTTCTTCACCGCCATGGATGCGATCCCGTCATCAGCAAACAACGCCCTTGACGCGCTTCTCTCCGGTGACCTCAAGAAGACCCTTCGACTTGCCCTTCGAGCCTTATCAAAGGAGCCGGCAAGGTTTTCGAGCGCTCTTCTGGCGGCCTACGCCTTGTCGGCCAGACAAAATCGACGCCCGCCTGCATCCGGACTCTGGATCGGTCTCGTCGATCGCATGGCATCGCTGTTCGCCAAGGATAGCTCGTTTGGCCACAGCCAAAACGACCTGTCGAAGTTCGTCGCAAACAACCGCTTTCTCGTCGCATCGGGAGCGATTTCATCGGTGCTGTGGTCCGAGACTGAGGCGTTCTCTCATAGTCTGGTTGCGCCATATCGACGTCGCGCTTTGTTTCGCAGCGACTTTGAACCGCTCGATGCCATCTTTGATCCGTCTCTTTCAGCGATGACCTATGACGCCAATAGCTCTCAGGGCAAGCTCGTTCGGTCGATCGTCGACGAAACTGCTATGCCCAAGGGGATACACCCAACAATTAGAACGTTTCTCCAGGCTGCGGCTTTGCTTATGAAGGAGCAAACCGCCGAGACCTTGTTGTTACTCAAGGATTTCGTGCCTCGGGAGGGATCCATCGATCTAGCGATCGCGCAGCTAAGGCTCCGCGCGCTCATCAGCGAAGGCATGACAGGAGATGCCGTACGACTGTGCGCCATCCTTTCCGTCACTTGGCCGAGAGTCCAGTCGGTGCTTCCCCTGGATCAGCTACTAGGTGGTCTTAGCTGGTTTGAGCTTGAACCGCTCGCCAACGATATTTCTCTACCGATAGTTCTCGACCTCTATTGGAGGGCAAAGAAAGATAGCGACTCAGCAACGCTCCGGCGCTTTGCATTCGAGGAGTTCATGGCTCGAGCTGGCGTGACCTTGCCGTCTGACATCGCAATGCCCGATCGACATAAGGAGCTCGTCTATTTCCTGCGAAACGTGTGCGTCCCTACCGTGATGGACATGTACGTGGGCTTTGAGAGCACTCGGGCTATTTCGGACGAGCGAGTGCGCATCTGCAGCGCCCTTCGTACACTCGATGAGCATCATCGAGCGGACTACGACTTAGAGATCTTTGAGATTACAAGTCGCAACGAGGTTCAGGACGGTCTGTCTCTGGTCAACCGAAGCCGCGTGCACGTTGACACCGACGCAATTGCAGAGTGGGCGGTGGCCGAATTGGGGGAGTATTTCCGGCGATACATGGACCTTGCGAATGTCAGCAAGTCTAGCGCTGAGGACAAAGACATCATCTCCAAGCCGTCGTCGAGCCAGCAGCCGTCTGACATTTTCGCCGTGCCCGAGAGCGAACAAAATTCGATCCTCCTGACGTTGATGTATCTGCTTGCTGAGAGGTTCCTATTTGATCCCAACCATGGATTGGACAGCTATCTGAGCCGCCGGGTAAGGCACGGGTCGATAGTCAATTATCTTCGCGGGCCGGTAGAGAAGGCCGGACTAATTACCCAACGGGACGCCTCGACCAAGAGATATCAGCCAAATGAAACCTGGCCTTCTCGCGTCGCTCTACCACAGGCAACGCGTCAGCTGGTTCAGCGACAGTTTGATCAGTTCTCAGAGGCCTTTGACGCGATAGCGCTCAACCTCAAGGACCGCTTCTTGCACGTTCGGAGCAACGAGCATCGACATGGACTTATCTCGATGCCGATCTCCCCGGCCAGTATTAGGGTGCTCGCCAGACACCTCACCGACGATCCCGCCTTCGATGGGTTCTTGCGCGGGAGCTTTGCCGTATTTTGGGCTCAGCTGGATCAGTCGCTGACTGCCGTGCGGGCGCATTTGTCGGGCCCCACTAAGGCGGAGATTGCCCAGACATTCGATGTACTTCGCGCGGGACTCGCACCGTTGCTGGCAACTGACGCTACCCTGTTTGCTGAATTGTCGATGGCGATCGGCAACGCATCTGCCGATGTGCACAGGCAGCTCGACATCATCACCCAGTGGTTCAATCGTGGCACGCTAGAACACTACCTAAACGAGTTCACCGCCGAGCAGGCGATGAGGATAGCGGTTGCGTCCGCACTGAACGCTAACACCGGTTTTCAACCCACGATCGCAAACAAGTTCACTCTCGCCGAGAAGGTGACCGCTGAGTCGCTGGTGAACCTCACGGAGTGCGTATGGGTGATAATCGAGAACGCTCGAACGCACTCGGGAATTAGGTCCCCCGAGATCGAGATCTCAGGAGAAACCGCAGGTGCGGATACTGTGCGTTTTCGAATTGTTACTCAGTGCGCGCAAGGCACAAAGACGTCTCAGGTCGAGGGTGAACTCGACCTGCTGAGAGCCAAAATCGCTGCCGGCGAGATCGACGAGGCGCAGCGAAGAGAGGGTAAATCAGGATTGATGAAGGTGGCCAGTGTCGCGCGCTCCATCAGTTTCGGGTTTGAGTCCAGCTCCAACGCGTTTGTGGTTGAGGTTGAACTGGAGCATCGATTGGACAACATTCTGCGTACGGTTTCCACAGCGGCAGGAGCAGAAAGTGCGAGTGCTGATAGTTGAAGATGAGGCTCCCAAGCGAGAGCACCTTCAGGAGTTCTTGGCCGAGACCCTACCGCAAGCAGAACGTTACGCTGCGCTGTCGGTCCGCTCAGCAATAGCGGCGATCCGCGACCTAAAGCCTGACCTCGTGCTGCTGGATATGTCCCTTCCGACCTTCGACGTCTTGCCCAACGAGTCTGGTGGACGGCCACAGGGTTTCGGCGGGATTGAGGTGCTACGGTACATGGACCGCTACAAAGTCAAGGCAAAGACGATCGTCGTTACAGCATACGAAGCATTCTTCTCTGAGGACCGAAAGGGCATGCAGCTCGGCGAGCTTGCCGAGACCCTCGCTAGCAAGCACCCTCAAAACTACCTGGGCCTTGTCTACTACAATTCGGTCTACGGTGATTGGCGACAGGAACTAAGAGAGCACATCCAATCGCTAGGAGGCGATGTGGGGCAATGAGGATACTTATTGTAGAAGATGATTCTAACAAGGTTTCGAGGCTGGTAGGCTACCTTGAGAGTGAAATGAGTCTGTTGCGAGACCGCAATCTCGTTGTGTCGTCGACGGCCTTCGACGCGCGAAGAGCCATGACGGGGGAGGCATTTGACCTACTGATACTCGACATTGTTATTCCAAATCGCGCTGGGGACTCGCCCACACAGGATGTGGCAGTGGCCCTAATACGTGATCTGACCGAACGAACTGGAATGAAGAGGCCCAAGCACATAGTCGGTGTCACGGCATTTGAAGATGTGCTGAAGCAGGTCGCCCCTATATTTGAGGAGCGACTGTGGACGGTTATCCAGTACGACCCGACGTCGAACGAGTGGCTGCTTCGTATCAGGCGGTGCATAGAGTACCTCGTTGGGGGAGAGGTTGCAGAGAGTAGCGGGCAGCAGACGCCCGCGAACTACGCAACAGATTTGTGCGTGATAACAGCTCTCACAACACCGGAAGCGGACGCGCTCCATAGACTGCCGTGGGCGTGGTCGGTCGCCGAACCTCTCGACGACGTAACCTTCTATCGCCGCGGGACATTTCGGAGCGGCGAACGAGACTGTACCGTCGTGTCTCTAACATCAAGTCGGATGGGGATGGTGGCCGGGGCCCTGGTCGCCGCCAAGGCCATCGATCGATTCCATCCTCGAGCCATAGCGATGGTTGGCATCTGTGCAGGCGTAAAGGGGAAGACCCAGGTCGGCGACATCATTATGGCGGACCCGAGTTGGGACTATCAGAGCGGAAAGCGGGCTACGGAGGCGGGGAAGAGCAAACTCCAGCTGGACACGCATCAAATTCCTTTACAGGAGTCGCTACGTGCTCACGCGGAGCAAATGAAGGGCAATACGAAGCTGTGGAATGATATTCGCACTGCCTGGGTGCATCCGGTTTCCAACGTGCCTAGGCTCCTGGTTGGCGCGGTGGCTTCCGGCTCTGCTGTTGTGGCCGACGGCACATTGATACCCGATCTAGTGGATACTCAGCAGCGCAAGCTCCTTGGCGTCGAGATGGAGGTTTACGGCGTGTACGCCGCGGCCGCATATTCAAATCGGCCAAAGCCGGCGGTCTTCGCCATGAAGGCCGTTTGCGATTTCGGTGACGAGAAGAAGGACGACGCACACCAGGCGTACGCAGCGTATACCAGCGCCAATGCCCTCAAGGGATTCGTAGAAGCGTACTTCTCAAAGCTATTCTACTAGATAGGGCGCGGGCATTCGACACAGTATTTGGTCCACGCCGCTATGACCTCGCGCTGCCTCTCTAGAAAGTCCGTCCGCTTGTAAGCGAGTTCGGCGTCATCGCCGAGCGCATGAGCGAGACATGCCTCAACAACTTCCCGTGGGAAGTCGGTATGCTCAGCGGCCCAATCGCGGAACGAGCTTCTAAAACCGTGCACCGTGCTTCCATCGTCGCGAAGCCCGCGCAGATGCGCGACATCACCGACTGGCTCTCAGCGCGGCTTCCCTGATCAACGACAGGGAGTGACGGCCATGAAGATCCACCACTTCAATTGCGGCAGCCATTGTCCCGTGGGCGGCGCCTTCTTCGATGGCCGGAGCACCGGCCTGTTCGCCAATATCTGCACGCATGCCCTGCTGCTCGAAACCGATGCCGGCCTCGTTCTGGTCGATACCGGCTACGGGCTGCAGGACGTGTCGGGCAAGCCGCGCCGGCGTCTGCCGATCACCTGGCCGGTCCTGGTGCTGAACACGCGGCTTCGCGAAGACGATACCGCGCTGCGCCAGATCGAGCGGCTCGGCTTTTCTGCCCGCGACGTCCGCCACATAATCCTGACCCATCTCGATTTCGATCATGCCGGCGGTATCGAGGATTTTCCCGAAGCGAGGGTCCATGTGCTGGCCGTCGAGAAGGACGCCGCAGAAAATCGCCGCCGCACCTTCGTCGACCGCCAGCGTTACAGGCCGCTCAACTGGCACGCGGTCCGCGACTGGCGCACCTATTACGAAGGCGGCGAGCCCTGGCTCGGCTTCAGCGCGGTCCGCGACGTCGACGGCTTGCCGCCCGAAATCCTGATGATTCCTCTCCGCGGTCATACCCTGGGACATGCTGGCATAGCCATCAGTGTCAACGATGGTTGGCTCGTCCACGCCGGTGGCGCCTTCCTCCATCATGGTCAACTCCATGGCACCCGACCCCACATGCCGCCCGGACTGGCACTCTACGAGCGCGTGATGACCACCGACCTTCCCGCTGCTTGAGAAAATCGGGAGCGGCTGCGATCTTTGGCCAACGAGCCGAAGGTACGCATCATCTGCTCGCATGACTTCATTCCCGCCGAACAGCGCTACGTGAATCTGTCCAGGCAGACGACGCTTCTTGGATGACAACCCAACTGCCATCGTCGACCCGTATCCTCAGGATCGACCGACGTACCGTATCGGTTCAAGAAGACCACAGCTCCGTGACGGCCCACAACCACTCCGCCGAATTCGCATCGACGGCATAGGGGGCAACACCCTTTCTGTCGTCGCTGCGGAGGTGCAGCGGCGCGATATCGCAATCCTCGAGATAAAGACCACCCAGACCGTCCAACAGCGGGCTGGTGGCGCCCATACACCGGTTGCCGCTCCCTGCTCCGGCGTCTTCATGTCGTTCTCTGGATCGATGCGACGATTGCCGTTCGCGTCCGTGGCATCGAAGCCGGCCAGGCCCTCCACGGACAAATGCCGAGCCAGACCGGTGAGCACCTGGCCCGGGTGCAGTGAAAAGGCCCGAATGTCTTCAGAGGACCCGCGACGATCGAGCTCCGCTGCGAACAGGATGTTGGCAGTCTTGGACTGCCCATATGCGGTGGACCAATGCCAGTGAGCGAACCGTCAAGAACTGGTTGGCCGGCTCGCATTGTCCAAGCGGAGTGCACCTAATCCAGCTCGCAAGAAATTCCGAAGAGGTCTTCAACCTGGTGCTCGCACTATCCGAACGAAAGCCTCTGGCCACGTCCATCAGCTTGGTCAAGCTTCGGACCCAGCTAGTTCAGACCGTGTCGCAAATCGATCGACAGCTGACCTAGGTACCTTCAGTATTCTGCCAAGCTGCAGCCCATGAGCGGCTGGCTGTTCGGTCTGGACGCCGTTGGCAAGAAACCCTTCCAAGCGCGAGGCGGTGATCGAGCGCTTGCGATGGCAGCGAGCAGCTCACTGATGACGAGCTCCGGCTGACCGCGCCCAGATCGAGGCGTTGACTCGGTATTGGCGTACCTGCCAAGCCCTATAAGCGTCGGAACCGGTCGGCGCTCGCGGCGATCGAATCTTTGGAAAAGATGACTTCGGCGTCGAAGAATCTCCCGATCGGGGTGGCCAGAGTCGAAACAATCGCTGCCCATTCGGCCCGTAGAACGGCCGCCGGCCAAACTCCGGTTACACGACGCACGTCGGCTGCCGCTTGGGAGCCGAACGCTCCCCGGTAGCCATCAAACCGATGCAACTGTCGGCCGGCCAGGCCGATGAACTCTATCGTGAAGAGGATCTCAACGGGCTCTCGGAAGCGCGCGGCCAGGAAGCTCGCGTGCCACACAACCTCCGCTAGATCTCGGGCGACTAGATGGGGATCGAGGGCTGTACCTACCTGAATTCCCTTACGGACGTTGAACGCTCCGTCTTCCCAATACTCCCGGATTAGCGACACCTTGCCGCTTGGTGAAACTCGCCAAAAATCCCTGCCCATCGAATTTTCCTCGGTAGCAAAGTTTATCTGCAAGAAGTCGTCCTCTTCCCCGGATGATGGATCGAGATTCCATTTGAGGTAGTCGCGGTTGCCAAAGGGAAAGAACATGCTCCATCCCGACTGGACGTGCTCCTTCACCTCGTTGTTTATCTCCTCTAGCGTGCGACGGAGCGTCGAGTGCTCAAGCGTCTCACCGTCGGCGCGCCGAATGAAGTAGCTGAACTGCTTCCGACGGCGCAGCAGTTCGTCACCTTCGCCCCATTTTGCACGAACCGCTTCTTCCAGCGCACGCGCCGTTGCGTCGTGCCAGGCAAGGAGAATGTCGCGCGACTGCGGGGTAGGTGGCTCTGGGGCCCTAAGAGCCGCTCCCAACGCGTTAAGCAGATTACTGCGGTCATGCAAGACGCATCGCCTGATGAGATCATGCCATTCGGAGGCAGAAGTAATCGGAACGCTCGCGGGGCCAATCGCACGGATGTAGTAGGTCCCTTTCGTGATGCCGACAGGCCTAGAGTTCCTCTCGGGTCCGCCGGCTTTGGCACAGATAGGTACGGCTCTGTGACCCGGGATAATGATTACCGCGTGAATCCGCCCAAGCCCCGACATCACATGCTTCACATCGCAGTTGACCGCAGGCTCGAGGTATTTCTTCACCACACCCGACACTACGTCACGGGTCACGACAGAAGCGCTATGCTCTGGTTCTCTCAATGAGAGGTCGTCATTGAAGCCAAAGACCAAGTAGCCGCCGCCATGATTGGCGATCGCGGCAATGTGGCAAGCCAGCGTCGCCCTGTGCTCGGCAGTGTCGAGGTCGAGCGAGGACTTGTATTCGACCTCCAAGGTCTCCGCAGGATGGTCGAGCAGATCGACGAGTTCGTCTCTTTCAGCGGCCACGCCAGACTAGCTCGGCGCCGATGGATACTCATCGACGTGTGTAACAGTCTCGATCATCGAGCCAGGCATAAAGTACCCCAGCTTCTCACGTAGCTCCTGCGCTGCCTGAACGGCGGCGGCGTCCCAGTCGCCCGTATCCATTAGCATGAAGTCTTCCGACGAACCCACGACCCCCTTAGCGTCGAGAGCGATACCAACGATATATCGCTTCTGAGGATGGACCGCCTTTGCCGCAACACACCGGGTTCGAAGGTGTGACAGGCGATCTATTCGATACGCCGCGTGATCGCCACCCTGATCACCCCGACCGATGAAGAGAACGTAGTTTCACGTCCGGCTGCTCTGACGGCAATAGCGTTCCGATTGCATACTCGCGAGCCCGCTCCGCGCGCCCGAGAATCGCCGTGGCCAATATCCGGCGATAGAAGCGGGATTCGCCAGCCATAAGCCTAGCGAGTTGTTCGTATTCAGGGACAGTCAGGTCTCCCCCAACTTCCAGCGTTCCACCTAGGAAGTGGTCGGTCAGATACTCGATCAGCCCGTCCCAAAAGTAGCTAACTTGGTTCTCAGAACGCCCAGCTAGAAAAGAAGCATCGTTCTCGACCTGACTCCAGAGGTCGGGCTCGAGTTGAAACTTCTCCGTGGTTGCCGGAAACGATCGACCGTTCCAGAGGTAATACCCAAGCAGGTCGAGTTCGTCGCCGGCCAATTGAAATTGACCACCACTTAGCAAATCGGTCTTGCGGTTCAGGTAGTTCACAAAGTCAGTCATCGTAGATAGCTCGCGGAGCACGACTCCGATGGAGACCTCGTCAAAGACATGGACCCATCCCCGGGCAGCGTCGCAGCTGCCAACAGTGAACGGGACGGCATCGTTCGCCACGCTTGGACGGATTGCGAGGCTTGGTCGACCGGTCTGGGCTGCTGCGCGATCCCGCGCCCCCATCGCGACGCAAATGCGGTGGACGCGCATGTTGGCCTCAGCGGGAAGAGGCAATGGTAGCGGCGTCTTACATTTCGCATCCAGGAATACCCGCATTGGTTGCGAGCGTATCCAGCGCTCGGCCTGGTCAATCTGATGCGCGGAGTCCTTGATCGAGCTTCGATACCAGCGCGTCCAGTCCAGCATCGAGTCGCTGGTGTTTGGGTAGCTGCACGACTTATCGGAGAAGATGAGGACATCGTCGCCAAAGACCACGAGCAGGTCCGTCAGTTCCTTCGACGGCTTCTTGAAGAGATTCGGATACGTCCAGAGTCGGAGGAACGAGTGATCGCATAGTTCGGCCAACACTTTCTCGGATGGCGTGAGCCCTTGGGATCGTTGGAAGCGCATGGATCACCCAAGCTGAGTCGACATCCTCCATGGCGCAAGCCACCTCAGAGGGAAGGCACACTGGCCGGGATCTGCAGAACGTGCAATCGTCCCGGCCTTCGGCGGGCGGCAGCCGGGACTAATTCGACTGAAGCGGTCGTGGGTACTTTTTCTGCCCACGCGGCTCTGGCCACCGCAAGGCGAAAATACGATGAAACCAGAAACCATTTTACGGCTTTCTTGAAAAGAGGCACTTTCTGACCTACTTTGCTAGGATCAAGCTAACCCTTCCAAGGAGGGATCGATGCCACAGATTCAAGCGCTCCCAGAAGGGGAAGTGCGCGAGGACTTTGAAGGGGAAGTATTGCGGGTCGACGCAGACGGCTTCGGTTACATCCAGATCACCAAACCTGCTAAACTCAACGACAAAGTTGGCGTCTTCACCGCGGAGGTCCTTGCCGATCCAAAGATTTCCCGAGGCATCAAGAAGGGTGGCCTCGTTACAGGCCGCATCTCAGAGAAGCAGGGCGGGCTAAGGGTACTCAAACTCACCTCCGCTCGCTAAAGGGGCCTCCGGCCCCTTTTTGTTTCCCATGCTCGATCCAACCCAAATCGAAGAAGCTCAGGTTGTCGGCGAGTACCGCATCGCCGACCTTCCGCGCATTACTGAGGCTCAAAGAACGTTTGGCTATATGCCCGACGTAGACTCGCTACGTGTCGGCGACTTGCTGCTCGCTCAACGATTGGAACTGGATGTCGGCACAGCCGTCATTCTCGGAGTTCAGGCTACCCGTGGACAGGGTGCTGTCTGGTCTCACGCTGCGATTTACGCAGGCGAGTGGCGCCTTTTCGAGGCCAATCCTAAGACCAATATCTCCACTGGAAGGCTGGATGCCTGGGTACCCAACACACGCATCTTGGTCCGACGGCCCACTGCATTCATGCAAGACGGAGACGAAGCGCAGGCGCGTCTTCTGGGCGCTAAGTTGGCCCTTGAAGCGGCGATGATGCAGACGACAGGTATCTACGGCAGTAAATCTCTCCTTGATGTTGGCATGCGCTTGCTAGGCAATCTTCGCCCCAATCCCCGCCCGATGCCACCCGAGATGATGGCCGACAGCATTATCTGTTCGGGACTCTATGCAAAATGCTACGCCATCGTGGCGGGCGGCAGCTTGATGTCTGCCGAGCAGATCCGGACCGACGAGCCGGTGACGCCCGAACTCCTATCTCGTGTCACGAGCCTCCAGACGCTGGAAGTCGGTTGGCGGAAGCTGATCGCCTAGAACCGCTTGTCAGCGGCGAGGCGCCGGTAATGTGCTCCTTGGGCTGTAAGGCGAAAGCCGGTGCTATGCATGGCCGCGTGCCAAGGGAACGGTTGATCCACCGGCACAACCAGATTCACTTTGAAATAGGCCTGCATCTCCCGAAAGATCGCAAAATTCTCCGGGATCACCGGGATGTCCTTGTACTTTTCGGCGAACTCGCCACGCGCCTCCTCAAAGCTTGGGTCGACTGGGAACATATGACCCGACGTTGGAAAATAGTCCTTGAGCTTGCGAAGGACGTCCCTCGGGACCTTTTCCTGCACCTCGCGCAGTGTAATGAAGTTCTGAACGTTCGCCTTGTAGACGGGGCGCTGTTCCCAACCGCCAAGAGTTTGATCTACCAGCGAGTAGAGGGACGCAGGGGTAATGCGACCGAGGATGTCAGCCGCGCTTCCACTAAGCCCATCGAGCAAGATGCTCGTGAATAGCCCATGGCCGTTGTACTCATCGGCCGACTGATCGCGATCGGCGGCCGCCAGTATGGTCACGCCCTTGCCAATAACTGATACGGCCGAATTGCCGAGACCCGGCAGTTCACCGACAAAGCCTGCGTGGCAACTGTCTAGAATAATAACCGTCGAGTCGATCGAGGAGTGCGCCTCATTAGCCAAATTGATGACGTCGGCCAATGCCAGTCCCGGCGATCCTTTCTTGCCATCCTGACTCACGAGGTAGCCGCGATTCGTCTCTGCATCGAGCAAGCCGTGGCCAGCAAAGTAGAGCACAGCCGTCTCGCATTTGCCGGCCTTAAACAGCTTGGTGACTGCCTCGTCCATTACCTCAGTGGTAACGGATTCCTTATCGCTTCGGAGGGTGATGATATCGAAGTTCGGATCGCCGTTGCCGTTCGCCTCCAGCTTCTCAGTAATGGCGGCGGCGTCGGCAACGCAGCCTTCCAAATTGAGTTCAGGGTCTCCGTAGTCGTCGATGCCGATGACGAGCGCACGCTTCAACGGTCGCCTCCAATGAGGCTCTTCAGGTTGGGCCAAGTCCACTTGTAGAGCTGGTCCGTACTCTTTGCTGCTTTGGGCTTCACGTTTCCACCTTCGGAGTATCCAGCGAGCAAGAAGTAAGTGACGCCCTCCTCCTGTGCGATCGCCAACTCCGCACTGACGCCACTGGCCGTGTCGGTGTTCCTGCCGCAGATCACACAAACAAGGTCGACCGATCGGATCCGCCTGCGGGCGTGGTCCTTCCAGTTCTTGTCGATTGCTTCTTTGATCGACCAGTCGGCCAGCTCGAACGGACTGTCCTCATACTTGGCCTGCCCAACCAGCGCCTCTTTCAGGAACGAGTCGTGATCGTAGTCAAAACTAACGAATACCTTCTTCTTAGCCATTTGACGCTCCTAATTGATCTGATGCCGCTCGCGCGAAATCGGGTTCAAAATCACCACCCTTAAATTCTTCTTCAGTGCGTACTGCACCACGTCGGCCGTACCGCCAAATCCCTTCGCCGGTTGCTGATCCCACACTGCGATGAGCAGGTCCGAATGGTCGACAATATAGGTCCCTGCGTTGAAATACGCTTGCTCGTCATTCTCAGCCCCTGGGAGCGTCGTGACTTTGCTCCTCCTTACTATGCGGTCGAACTCTGCTCTAGCTGCGCCAGCTAAGCGCTCTCGATAATCGTGCATGGGCAGGACAGCCTCTAGCTGGCATCCCCGCTCCGCAGCGACGCCCGCAAAGACCTGATCGGATCCGGCGGCAAGAGATGAAAGTGCCAACTGTGGCTCAAGAGCATCTAGCTCGACAACAATCGCCTGCCTAACCCAGCCCCAATCAATACCCGGCCTATCCTGGTGCCCCGAAATACCAATCGAGACCATGCTCACGCCGCCTTCATAACGACGTTCCAATCAACCACGTAACCAGCGGCCTCAAGTTCCTTGGCAAGCCGCTGCTTCCACGCGCCCTTTCCGTCAAATACTTCATCGACAATCCCGCGCCAATCGGATGGAATTTCTAAGTCGCCTTGCTGGAGCGCACAGACGCGGGCGCGTCCGAGCTTGCCAACAAAGTAGCCTAACTCGAGAATGACATTCTGCCGGGCCCTAGGTTGCACCGCCTCACCAACCAGATGTCCCAAATCATCTGGAGTCAGAAGCACGACTGCAAAGCCTACGTTGCTATGCGCCTCCACTTTTTCGATGAGTGTCATCCCCCGATTGGCGCGCTCGTTGAGGATGATCGCCTTTAACCCGAGCTGCTCGATGAAGCGAGCCACAGCCTCGCGTGGACTTTCCGCCCGGCCATGAACGATAAAGATCTCGTTCGACGGCTGGATGACCAATCGTGGTGCCTCGCCGGCACTCATCACGTAGCTCTTGTAGTCGCGAGCAAACGGGATGATGACCTGGCCCGTGATGGCATTGATGCCGCTCATGTACTTGTTGTCGGAATAGAAGAAGCGGTGTCCGAAGTTCATCATGTAGTCCGGATCGGAGGCGAACTTCTCGATAAGCAGCAGCACGACTCCTAGATACTCTCGCGTCTCCGTCGGCCAATCCACAGAGTCGCTGCCGAGCATGCCGCCTGTCTCTTTCGCGTGCTCGTCCAGGAAGGCTTGAAGGTCGATGCCCGCTGTCAACTCGGTGTTGACGGTCTCAAGGTCCGTGTGCCGCAAGAGCTTCGCAAGAGTCTTAAGCGGTCGCTCAAAGCTTTGCAGTTGGGAACTTTGAAGATCCAGCACCGCATTGTTGATTTGGGTGAAGAGGTCCTTCATTCCGAGTCGCTCTCCAGTCTCGCTGCAGCGGCCTTTTCCAATATCGCTTCTCGATACCGCTCCTTAAGCTCTTCAATCATGGGGCCAACTATCGAGTTAGAAGAATAACGTCCTACACGATCCTCTATCATCCGCTCGGCTGACTTGATCGCAGCCTCAATGCTCACGGGATCCTGCGGGTCAAAGCTCACCGATCCCAGTTCACCGTCTAGTTCGGACATGGCCCGCTGGGCATCCTCCAGCGTGCGGCTGAGCTCCTCGAGACCAGTAATCTTTATCATCTAAGTCGTCCTTGATTAAAGACGTTCCTTATATGTTCCTAGGACTACTCGTCGAACGCGAGTCTGTAAACCGCTCCAACTCAGCGGTGGCTCTCGTTGCTAGCCAAATCTAGGGAAGGCAGTGCGCTGCCCAGGTCTTCATGACCTCTCGCCGCTTCTCGAGGAAGTCGGTGCGCTTGTAGGCAAGCTCGGCGTCGTCACCGAGCGCGTGGGCGAGACACGCCTCGACCACCTCGCGAGGGAAGTCGGTCTTATCTGTCGCCCAGTCGCGGAACGATGAGCGGAAGCCGTGTACGGTGCTGCCGTCGTCGCGCAGCCCGCGCAGGAGCTGCAGCATGGCCATGCTGGAGAGGGCGTAGCCCGATGGGCTCGGGAATAGGTACTTGCTGTCGGCCAGATCACTGGTGATCAGCGCGGGCGCTTCGTCGGTGAGCGGCACACCGTGTTCGCGACCGGCTTTCATGCGTCCCGCTGGGATCGTCCAGACCTTGGCTTTGCGGTCGATATCGGAATGCGTAGCTTCGCGGGAGCATCGCGCGGGGCGACCGGCAACCAGGGCCGGATGGCCAAGGTGCCGTTCCTGGGCCGGTACCGAGATGACGAACCCTATCTGCTGCAGCCATGGCGGCGCCGCTTCGGCGACCGTCTTGGCATCGCATACAGGACCATCCACGCGTCGAAGGGACGCGAGGCGGAGCACGTCTTCTTACTCAATGCTGTCGGTGGTAATCGCGGTTTTCCGAGCCAGATCGAGGACGACCCCGTCCTGCAGATCGCGATGCCGGCCCCCAACAACTATCCGTTCGCCGAGGAGCGCCGCCTATTCTACGTGGCCCTGACCAGGGCCAGCAGAGACATCAGAATCTATACCAGCCTCACCAAGCCATCGAGCTTCGTGAATGAGCTGCAAACCCAGGGGAAGATCCCGATCGAAGCCATTGATGGCGAGGCCAGCATCCCCTGCCCCAAATGCGGTAGCGGAGTCCTAAAGACGCGAAAAGGTCGGAATGGCCCATTCTTAGGATGCAGCACGTTCCCTAAGTGCAGTCACACGCAACCTCTTGTCTCGAAATCTGTGACGTAAAGGAGTGCGGCCGGGCTCAAGTTCGTGCCCCACTACCATCATGAGATTCGGCGTATCGGTATCGCCATCAGCCTAGTGGCCGAACACCGTGATGCCTGCGAGTTTGGTACCCTATGGGACTGGCCCGAAGCCAGTTTTCATCGTTACCCCGCAGCGATCCCCAGAGATGACACAGGGCATCGAAAGTCACTCCCGCTCAACAGCCCTGGCGTCGACACCAATCGCCTCCAACACGTTGGCTAACTCCTCGGCGAGCTCATGAAAGTGCCGTTGAAGATAGGCTGCTATCGTCTGGTTGCGAAGCAACCTCGCCAGATATCCTTTGGCAACAACCAGCACCAGCATGGTCTCGCCCAACGTGTCCTCGACGTCCTTGTAGTCCCGATACAGCCTCTCCATCTCGCGTTCCATCCTTGCGATGTTCTCGGGAGACGCGTCGGCCTTCTTCTGCTTGCCCTGATCGATCAGGAATTCCGGCCGGGTTGCCGCAAGTATCATGTTGGCATAGGGCACATTGTAGCGGTTCGCCGAGATCATCATCTCGGCCGCTTCGATCTGACGTATCGGCTTCATCTTCCGGAGAAGCGCGAAGACGCCCTGGGAGACCATCCGATCCTTCAGGAGTTCGACTACCTCCGGAGCAATGCCGTCCAGAAGGCGTTGCCGTTCCCGGATGCGCTGCACATCGACGTTGAGGGCTTGAGCGATCCTCTCCGGCGGCACGTTCTTCTCCACCGCCTGCATGATCATCTTATGCTCCTGCACCGCACTAAGGCGGCTGATCTGCCGATTGTAGGTGAAACCCTCGTCGTCTCGCGAAACCAGACAAATGGCATCCGTGGCCCCCAGTACCTTGAGGGCTTCAAGCCTCAAGTGCCCGTCGAGCAATATGTATCGGTCGCCACCGTCACCGCTTTCCCGGTTGGGGAAGACTGCCACGGCTCGATAATGCCGATCTCCTGGACGGACGCCAGAATGGTTTTGAACTTGGGGGATTGGCGAATGGAAAGCGGTACGATCCGCGTCGGCAGCAAGTCGGCGAGCGGCACCTTGACGGTCTTCACCTCGAACGCGATACGGCTCATGGGCGAGCCTCCCCCGATATCCGGTCGGCCAACGGCTTCGGCATGTCGGCGATGCTTCCCGCACGAAGCAGTGTTCGGAAATGCTCGTCGTCCAACATGCTGCGGAGGGCCGATGTGACAAAGAGCAGGCGTTGCTCGGCGACCTCAGCCTTTCGGATAGTGATCTTCTGCCGCCGCATCTCCTCCTGGAAGGTCTGCGCGAGCTTGGCCGCCGTCATCGACTTCGGCTCCCGTCGGTTCCACTTGCCATAGGACTGGCCAAGCGCCTTTCGTCTGTCGATGAGCCGCCGAACCTTGGGCAGCTGCTCGCCTCGCAACAGGCCGCTCTCATAGGCGTCCATCATCGCTATCTGGACATCGGCTTCGCTGAACTTGGCAATATCCGTGGCCAGCGTCATAGGTAGCCAGCCCTTTTCGACGGCTCCGATCAGACGCTCCTCTCCAGATCTCAGCAGTTGCAGGATGCCGTGAATGTAGCCTTGGTCCAGCCCCGTCTTCTTGGCGATCTGCGTATTGGAGTACCCTCTGTCGGAAAGGACCCGCACCGCATTGAGCAGGACTCGATTCGAGTGTTTCTTCCGCGCCAAGTTCTCGACCAGGCTCATGAGATATCGTTCTGTATCGGACGCCGCTACAACCATGGCGGGAATCTCGGTTTCCCCTAGGGCTTGAAAGGCCTCGATGCGGCCTTGGCCACAGATGAGGTCATATCTGGGTCCTCCGTCGTCGCCATTGGTCTCGACAACCGTGATGGGGCGCTTGAGGCCAACGGTGGCGATGCTCTCCACGATGCCAGCGAACACCTTGGGGCTTCGCACCCTCGGGTTCAGTATCCTGATCCGGTCGATGCGGACCGGGAGGATTTCCTGGACACTGCTAACGTGGTGCTTCAGTTGCATACGGGCGTACGGTTTCATCGAAAGATGTCCCTGAATTGGCTGCGACGAGCGAGGTCGTAAAGAGCGTCGAGCGTGTCGAAGCGATAGGTGTCGAGCCCAGCTCCGTTGTGATCTGCGAGCCTGAGACGGGATCGATCGAGGTCGACGAAGGGCAGCAGGAAGTAGTCTTTTCGTGCTTCCTCACCAAGCACGAGCCGAACGGCGATCGTGATGTCAGCAGCCAGGCCCGTGTCCAATCGAAGCACCCAGCGATGCCTACCGGAGCTGGTGACGTGACATCTGCTGAGGACGAGGGACGCGGTCACCTCGCCATTAATCGTCAGCAGATCCGTTAGCGGGTCCATCTCGACCGTGGAGCCGTTGCTTCGCAGGCAGGAAACCACCTCCTCAACGATCGATGGATGCAGCAACCTTAGGCGGCGAATGATCTCGAAGTACCGGTAGTCCCGCCCTGGTGCATAGCCGATCAGCGAATAGGTCCGGAGCAGGCTTCCGAACCTGCTCTGGAACGCGCTGCTAGATGGGCAGCCTTCGGTCTCGTCGATTGTGATCCCGGAGAGGTATCCATGGCGTTCCAGAACTCGACGGAGCGCCGTCAGCATCTCCTGATCCGACATCCGGTACGAGCGCGCTGCTATGATGGCCTGAGCTGCATCAAAGCCAATCCTGTCGATGGTGGCTTCGAATACCCCGTTCGCTCGCACCCATAACTCGGGCGCATTGCGAATGCGCCGGCGCTTCAGCGTGGACGAGCTTCGATTCCAGACGTTATTCCCGACGTACTTCTCGTTGATCAGCACTTGGTGGATCGTTCCGCGCGTCCACAGCCGCCCAAGGCCCGTGCGAATGCCTTCCCGGTTCAACTGCTCGGCGATCTCTCGCTCCGAGAGTCCGTTCTCGACGAACTCCCGATATATGCGCCTGACGACGAGCACTTCCTCCAGGGGCCCGGGGACAAGGATGACCCGGTCGGTTTGAATGCTCTTCTGCTGACGGCGCGTCAGCTCGCCCTTGGGTGTACCGCTCTCATCAATCAGAAGGCGCCGAAGGCCGAATCCAGCAGGACCTCCTTGCCGGAACCCCTTGGTGATCAATGTCGATTGACCGGCGAAAACCTTGACCGACAGCTCGCGACTATATTCGCCAGCCATCTTTCTCTTGACGATCTTCTGGATGTCGGACCCGATGCTGCCGTCGTTCTCGAATCCCTCCGCGCAGTATTCCACGCGAATGCCTGCACGCTTGCAGCTGAACTCGTAGAACGCGCTTTCATCCGCGTCCTGAAATCGTCCCCAGCGGCTGATGTCGTAGACGAGCACGATCGAAAAATCGGCATTGCCGCGCGCGACGTCGTCGAGAAGTTGCTGAAGGCCGCTGCGTCCCTCTATGCGCAGGCCGCTCTTACCCTGGTCTGCATAAGTGCACACGATTTCCATACCGTTGGCCGCCGCATAGTCGGCGATAGCCAGTGATTGGTTCTCCGTTGAGTATTTTTGGTGTTCCGTGGACATGCGAACGTATTGCGCAGCTTGCACCATCACCGATCGGTCGGGCTCCTCCTCAGCAAACCCATTGTCAACCATACTGAAATCCAGGTCTTTAGAAACTCCGCCACCCAACAAGAAGGCGGCGGCCTCGGCCCGCTACCTTCCGTCCTCGTTCAGAAGACTAGCGAGGGCGGTTGGAAACATGTTTCGAGAAATGCGTACAAAGGGTATTTCAGCGAGCGCTACGCAAGGCTACGATCCAATGTCGAGGGATGCGAGCACCCTCCTGGAGAAGTCCTTTGGCGAGGCGAGCCGGTTGCGCTTGGACGCCGCTGTAAAAGCCATCGCCTCCGACGCGGAATTCTGGGCGTCTTATCTGGGTGATCTCAATCT
>PJUF01000414.1_pt1 | contig 31829 bp, 26 predicted proteins | sample 1512191 | NCBI WGS metagenome assembly PJUF01 (sample SAMN08177673, study PRJNA422409) | Feces metagenome, whole genome shotgun sequencing project. | isolation source: Chicken feces (3) enriched on wood chips | host: Gallus gallus | place: USA: Madison | collected 2015-01-15 | reverse complement strand
GCCGTGGCCTTCGGCATGCCGATGGGGCCGATCGAGCTCATGGACACCGTGGGGCTCGATGTCGGCCAGTCGGTGGCCAGCGAACTCGGCCACGCCATGCCGGAAAATTCGCGCTTCGCGCGGCTGGTGGCGGACAAGAAGCTCGGCCGCAAGAGCGGCGAGGGTTTCTACAAATGGGTGAACGGCAAGGCCCAGAAAGGCCCGGTGCCGGCGCATCGCGACCTCGCCGGGCTCGGCCGCGAACTCGTCAAGCCGCTGGTGGATACCACCGAGGTGGCCGTGGCCGAAGGCATCGTCGCCAGCGCCGATCTCGCCGATATCGGGGTGATCCTGGGGACGGGCTTCGCCCCGTTCCTCGGCGGCCCCATGAACGCACGCAAGGAAGGACGGGCCTGAGATGGCGGAGCTTCGCAGGATCGCCATCGTCGGCTCGACGCGCATTCCGTTCACGCGGGCCTATACGGGCTATGCCGAGGAATCGAACCTGTCGATGCTGGCCGCGACGCTTGGCGCGCTGGCCGACAAGTTCGGGCTGAGGGGCGAGGCCGTCGGCGAGGTGATGGGCGGCGCCGTGATCTCGCATAGCCGCGATTTCAACCTGGCGCGGGAGGCGGCGCTCGACGCCGGGCTGTCGCCGCGCACGCCGGGCACCAGCATCCAGATCGCGTGTGGAACATCGCTTCAGGCGGCGCTGAACCTCGGCGCCAAGATCGCGACGGGCGAGATCGAGAGCGGCATCGCGTGCGGCAGCGATACCGTATCGGACAGCCCCATCGTCTTCGGCAGCAAATTCCAGCACCGGCTCGTGGCGCTCAACCGGGCGCGCTCGCCCGGCGACAAGCTCAAGGCGCTCAAGGGCTTCACGTTCGGCGAGCTGACGCCGGTGGCGCCCTCGACCGAGGAGCCGCGCACAGGGCTCTCGATGGGCGAGCATTGCGAATTGATGGCGCGGCAATGGGGTATTTCGCGCGAGGCGCAGGACGAACTGGCGCTGGCGAGCCATCTCAATGCCACCCGGGCGTATGGGGCGGGGTTTCACGACGACCTCGTCGTACCCTTCGCCGGCGTGCTCAAGGATAATAATGTGCGCCCCGACACGAGCCTCGAGAAGATGGCGACGATGAAGCCGGCCTTCGACAGGACCTCGGGCGAAGGAACGCTGACCGCCGCCAATTCGACGCCGCTGACCGACGGCGCCGCCGCCGTGCTGCTCGCCAGCGAGGCGTGGGCGCGGGCGCGCGGCCTGCCGATCCTCGCCTGGCTGACCTATGGGCAGGTCGCGGCCAACGATTTCGCGCATGGCGACGGCCTGCTGATGGCGCCGACGATCGCCGTCTCGCAGATGCTCGCGCGCGCGGGACTCACCTTGCAGGATTTCGATCTCTACGAACTGCACGAGGCCTTTGCCGCGCAGGTGCTCTGCACGCTGAAGGCGTGGGAGGATGCCGACTATTGCCGCGAGGTGCTGGGGCGCGAGGCGCCGATGGGCAGCATCGAGCGCAGCCGGCTCAACCCGATGGGCTCGAGCCTTGCCTATGGGCATCCCTTTGCCGCGACGGGGGCCCGGATCCTGGGGCTGGCGGCCAAGCAACTCGCCACCGGGGAAAGGCAGCGTGCGCTGATTTCCGTGTGCACCGCGGGCGGGCAGGGCGTGGCGGCGATCCTCGAGCGCGCCGCCTGAGCCTCAAAAGCGCCCGAATATGAGCATTCTAACAATGACGCCCACCGCCGCCGGCAGCCCATGCCGCAAGGCGACCGCAAGCCGTACCGGCCAGCCCACCAAAATCCCAGTCGAATCAGGGGGTTGGAGGGCTGGTTGCGTTGCTTGACGCATACGTCGCGCTTTTGCTTGTCAGTGGACGCATTTGCCATATACGGTTCGGTCAATCTTGACCGGCAGGTCAAAAACCGCCGGCGCAAAAGAAGCGCTGCCGAGCAATACCTCGGCGCTGTCGGGAAACGTCAAAAAAAGGAGATGGGACGACAATGAAACTCCACACGATTTTGGGAGTAGCGGCTGCTGTGGCCCTGCTTGGTTCGAGCGCCCTCACGGCGTATGCGGCGCAGGTGCCCGAGGGGACTGAGCTCGCGGCCGAGCAGGTATTCAAGTATCGCGTGCTCGACAACATCAACGCACTCGATCCGGCGCTGGTCGAGGATGTCGACACCGCCTATGTCGTCTCGAACCTGTTCGAGGGCCTTTACATGTCGGACGCGGACGGCAACCCCGTCCCCGGTGCGGCCGAGAGCTACACGGCCAATGACGACAACACCGTCTTCACCTTCAAGCTGCGCGACGCGAACTGGTCGAACGGCGACCCGGTGACGGCCGAGGACTTCGTGTTCGGCTGGCAGCGCGCCGTCGATCCGGAGACCGCCTCGCCCTATTCCTATTTCCTCGGCCTCGTGCACATCGTGAACGCCGACGACATCGTTGCCGGCACCAAGCCCGTCACCGATCTGGGCGTCAGGGCGATCGACGACAAGACGCTCGAAGTCACGCTCAACGCCACGACGCCGTGGTTCGTGCGCACGCTGGCCCACGCCACGCTGTTCCCGACCCCCAAGAAGGTGTTCGAGGCGGCCGGCGATAGCTGGACCCGGCCCGAGACCATCGTCGGCAACGGCGCCTACACGCTGGTCGAGAACACCCCCGGCGAACGCGTCGTGCTGAAGCGCAACCCCGGCTACTGGGACAATGAGCATACAGTGCTCGAAGAGGTGCAGTTCCTCACCATCAACGACGAGAACCAGGCGCTGATCCGCTGGCGCGCCGGCGAGATCGACCAGACCGACGTGCCGGTCGGCCAGTACCCGACGCTGAAGGCCGAGCTGCCCGACGAGACCTTCTCGGTGCCGCAGTTCTGCACCTACTACTTCAACGTCAACATGACCGACTCGGCTGCCGAGCCGCTCAAGGACAAGCGCGTCCGCCAGGCCCTCAGCCTCGCACTCGACCGCGACGTGCTGGTGAACAACGTGCTGCAGGGCGGTCAGGAGCCGGCCTACTCGTTCGTCAACCCGAACACGGCCGGCTTCACCATGCCCGACCTGCCGATTGCCGACATGACGCAGGCCGAGCGCGACGCCAAGGCGACGGAACTGATGACCGAGGCCGGCTACGGCCCGGACAACCCGCTGACCTTCGAGTATGTCTACAACACCTCCGAGGCGCACAAGCAGATCGCCACGGTGGCGGGGCAGATGTGGAAGGAAAAGCTCGGCGTGTCGCTGACGCTCTCCGACATGGAGTTCGCCACGCTGCTCGACCTGCGCCACAAGGTTGCGTATCCGGGCCTCGCCCGTAACGCCTGGTGCGGCGACTACAACGAGCCCTCGACCTTCCTCGGCCTCTACGACTCGAAGTCCGAGCAGAACGATTCCGGCTGGAACAATGCCGATGTCGACCGCCTGCTCAAGGAAGCCAACAGCTCCGGCGATGCGAGCGTGCAGTACAAGGAGATCGAGGAGATCGCCGCCGAGGAAGTGCCGATCATCCCGGTCTACTTCTACGCCAAGGTCTTCATGCAGCGTTCTGATGTGCAGGGCTGGCCGTACGACAACGTCGAGCAGACCTGGTACGCCAAGGATCTGTACAAGGTCGCCCAGTAAGCGACCGACGCGAGTTGGGGAGCCCCGCGCCGCCGGCGCGGGGCTCCATCCACATCCGGGCCGGCTCGTGACCCAGGAATTCCGATGATACCTTTCATCCTCAAGCGCCTCGCGATCGCCATTCCGACGCTGCTGGTGCTGATCGTGATCTCGTTCATCCTGATGAAGATCGCGCCCGGCAGCCCGTTCACCGGCGAAAAGGCGCTGCCCAAGGACGTTCTCGACAACATCTATGCGCGCTACGGGCTCGACAAGCCCGAGTGGCAGCAGCTGATCGAGTATGTGTGGAACATCGTCGCACATTTCGATTTCGGCCCGTCCTTCAAGTACAAGGACCGTTCGGTCAACGACATCATCGCGCAGGGCTTCCCGGTCACGCTGACCTACGGCTTCTGGGCCTTCCTCGTCGCCTGCGTCATCGGCGTGACGATGGGCATCGTCGCCGCGATCCGCCAGAACACCTTCATCGACTATTTCGCCGTGGGCGTGACGGTGGGCGCGCAGGTGGTGCCGAACTTCGTTCTGGCGCCGATCCTCGTGCTCGTCTTCACGCTGTGGCTGCGCTGGCTGCCGGGGGGCGGCTGGAACGGCGGGCAGTGGAACTACGTCATCATGCCGGTGATCGCGCTCGCCACGACCTATATGGCGAACATCGCCCGCATCATGCGCTCCTCGATGCTCGAGGTGCTGCACTCGAACTTCATCCGCACGGCGCGCGCCAAGGGCATGCCGGGCTGGCAGGTGATCTTCAAGCACGCGATGAAGCCGGCGATGCTGCCGGTCGTCTCCTATCTGGGGCCGGTGTTCGTCGGCATGATCACCGGCTCGGTGGTCGTCGACCTCTACTTCTCCACGGGCGGCATCGGGCAAGCTTTCGTGAACAGCGCGCTCAACCGCGATTATTCCACTATTCTCGGCGTGACGATCCTGCTCGGGGCACTCACGATCGCCGGCAACCTCCTGGTCGACGTGCTCTACGCATGGATCGACCCCAAGATAAGGTACTAGGCGATGGCGCTCACCGACGCACGCGTCGAGCAGGGTGCCGCGGAGAGCGCGGCTGCGGCAGCGGCGCGCCCGCCGGCGGTCAAGGGCCGCTCGCTCTGGCAGGATGCCGGCCGCCGCTTCGTGCGCAACAAGGCGGCGGTCGTCAGCCTGGCCGTGCTGGTCGTCATCGTGCTGTTCACCTTCGTCGGGCTGCTCTTTGCGCAGTGGACGATCGAGAAGGTCGACTGGAGCGTGCTCGGTGCCGTGCCGCAGAAGGGCTATCCGTCGATCGACAACGGCCATTATTTCGGCACCGACTCGGTGGGGCGCGACCTGTTCGCGCGCGTCATCCAGGGCATCCAGGTGTCGCTCACCGTGGGTGTGCTCGGCTCGGTCGTGGCCGTCATCGTCGGCACGCTCTACGGCTCCATCGCAGGCTATTTCGGCGGAAGGCTCGACAGCGCCATGATGCGCTTCGTCGATATCCTCTATTCGATCCCCTACATGTTCATCCTGATCCTGCTGCTGATCATCTTCGGCCGCTCGTTCAACATGCTGTTCGTGGGCATCGGGCTGATCTCGTGGCTGGGCATGGCGCGCGTGGTGCGCGGGCAGACGCTGACGCTCAAGAACCGCGAGTTCGTCGAGGCGGCGGTGGCGACGGGCGTCAGGCCCATGACCATCGTGGTCCGGCACATCGTGCCGAACCTGCTCGGCATCGTGGCCGTCTATGCGACGCTGCTGATCCCCGAGATGATCCTCACCGAATCCTTCATCTCGTTCCTGGGCCTCGGCGTCCAGGAGCCCTACACATCGCTCGGCGTGCTGATCAACGAAGGCTCGCAGACGATGCAATATGGCACGCTGTGGCAGCTTGCCTTCCCGCTCGCCTTCTTCGTCGTGATCCTGTTCACCTTCTTTTTCGTGGGCGACGGGTTGCGCGACGCGCTCGACCCCAAGGACCGCTGAAACCAATGGCGCTACTCGACGTCACCGATCTGTCGATCGGCTTCCATATGCCCGGCCGCGACGTGCAGGTCGTGGACAAGGTCAGCTTCTCGCTGGAAGAGGCCGAAACGCTCGCCATCGTCGGCGAGAGCGGCTCGGGCAAGACGCAGACGGCGTTCTCGCTGATCGGGCTGCTGGCCGACAACGGCTATGCGTCGGGCAGCGTCAAGTTCGAGGGCAGGGAGCTGCTGGGCCTGCGCGAGGGCGAGCTCAACAAGGTGCGCTCCGAGAAGATCGCCATGATCTTCCAGGACCCCATGACCTCGCTCAACCCGTATATCCGGATCATCGACCAACTCGTCGAGGTGCTGGTGCAGCACAAGGGCACCAGCCGTCGCGAGGCGGAGGCCGAGGCGATTCGCATGCTCGACGCGGTGAAGCTGCCCGACGCCGCCAATATCGCGCGGCGCTATCCGCACGAGTGCTCGGGCGGCATGCGCCAGCGCATAATGATTGCCATGGCGCTGCTGTGCCGGCCGAAGCTGCTCATCGCCGACGAGCCGACCACCGCGCTCGACGTGACGGTGCAGGCGCAGATGCTGGAACTGTTCAAGTCGCTGACGGCCGAGTTCGGCACCGCGCTCATCATGATCACGCACGATCTGGGCGTCGTCGCCGGCCTCGCCGACAGGATGATGGTGATGTATGCCGGCCGCGCCGTCGAGAAGGGGACGGTGGACGAGCTGTTCTACGACCCGCGCCATCCCTACACGCTGGGCCTCCTGACCTCGACGCCGAATGTCGAGGAGCGGGCGCGCCGGCTCAACCCCATTACCGGCTCGCCGCCGGACCTCGAGCGGCTGCCGCGCGGATGCAGCTTCCATCCGCGCTGCGCCTTCCGCTTCGAGCGCTGCTTCGCCGAGGTGCCGGCCCTGCGCGAATTCGAGCCGGGACGGGCCAAGGCCTGCCACTACGAGGGCAAGCTCGTCTATGAGGAGGACGCCGCATGACCACCATGCACCAGGGCGAGCTGCTCCGCGTCGACAATCTGAGCAAGACCTTCTCGATCAGCTCGGGCATGTTCTCGAAGCCGCTGCAGCTCAAGGCGCTGCAGGACATCTCGTTTTCGATCGACCGCGGCGAGACGCTGGGCATCGTGGGCGAAAGCGGCTGCGGGAAGTCGACGCTCGGGCGCTGCATCCTGCAACTGCTCAAGCCCGACGAGGGCCGCGTGCTGTGGCTCGGCACCGACATCGCCGCGCTTCCGGCGCGCCAGATGCGCAAGCGCCGCAAGGAACTGCAGATCATCTTCCAGGACCCGCAGGCCTCGCTCAATCCGCGCATGACGGTGGGCGAGATCGTCGCCGACCCGCTCAAGGCGCTGATGCCCGAGCTCAACGCGGCGCAGCGGCGCGAGCGGGTGATGGAGATGATGGAAGCGGTCGGGCTGCAACCCGAGATGATCAACCGCTATCCGCACGAATTCTCCGGCGGGCAGGCGCAGCGCATCGGCATCGCACGCGCGCTGATCACCGAGCCCAAGCTCATCGTCTGCGACGAGCCGGTGTCGGCGCTCGATGTGTCGATCCAGGCGCAGATCCTCAACCTGCTGAGCGAGCTCAAGGACCAGTTCGGGCTGACGCTGATCTTCATCTCGCACAATCTGAGCGTGGTGCGGCACGTCTCCGACCGCATTCTCGTACTCTATCTCGGCCGCATGGTGGAGCTGTCGAGCGGCGACGAGCTCTACCAAGACGCCAAGCACCCCTATACCAAGGCGCTGCTGACGGCGGTGCCCATTCCCGACCCCAAACGGGCGCGCCAGCGCAGCATCGACGCGCTGACGGGCGAGATTCCGTCGCCGATCAACCCGCCTTCGGGCTGCACCTTCCGCACGCGCTGCCGCTACGCCATCGATCTGTGCGCCCAGAAGCGCCCGCCGCTCGAGACCGTGTCGGAGGGGCGGCTCGTCGCCTGCCACCGCTGGCGGGAAATCGACGAGATGGCGGGCATGGAGGCGGCCCCCGCCGCCTGACGGCCCGATGCCGGCGCGGGCCTTCGGACGCGTTGACAGGCCGCCCTTTTGCCTCTATTCGTCCGGCCAACCAAAGGCGCCCGGCGCCTCTTTTTTGTTCTGCCCAGAGGCGTGACGATGAAAATCAGCAATTCCCTCAAGGCCCTGATGGGCCGCCATCGCGCCAACAAGCTGGTTCGCCGGCGCGGGCGCGTCTACATCATCAACAAGGTCGACAAGCGCTTCAAGGCCCGCCAGGGCTGAGCGCTGCGGCACTCGCGTCATCCGGAAGGCCCGCCCGCAAGGCGGGCCTTCCGCTTTTCAGCCGGCCAGTGCGGCGAGGATCCGGATCCAGGAGCGGATGCCCTTGCGGAAGCTCGTCAGATTGTACTTCTCGTTGGGCGAGTGGATGCGGTCGTCGCTGAGGGCATAGCCGATGAGCAGGGTGTCGAGCCCGAGGATACGCTTGAAATCGCCCGCCACCGGGATGGAGCCGCCCGAGCCCTGCAGAACCGCCTCCTTGCCCCATTCGGCGGTGAGGGCGTCGCGTGCCCGCTGCAGGTGGATGCCGTCGGTCGGCACGGAAATGGCGCGGCTGCCGCCATGCGCGGTGAAGCGCACGTCGCAATCGGCGGGCAGGCGCGCCCGGACATGGGCGCGGAAGGCGGCCCGTACCTTTTCGGGGTCCATGTCGGCCACGAGGCGGAACGAAATCTTGGCGCTCGCCTTGGCGGGGATCACCGTCTTGAAGCCCTCGCCCGTATAGCCGCCGATCATGCCGTTGATCTCGCAGGTGGGCCGCGAGGTGATCTGCTCCAGCACCGAGCGCTCCGCCTCGCCGGCCGGCACCGACAGCCCGACCTCGCGCAGATAGGCGTCGCCGTCGAAGCCGAGCTTCGACCAGCTGTCGCGCGTCACGGCATCCAGTTCCGCCACGTCGTCGTAGAAGCCGGCGATGGCAACGGAGCCATCCGGGTTGCGCAGGCTGGCGATGATCTCGGCCAGCACCTGGTTGGGATTGCGGGCGGCATTGCCGAACATGCCCGAATGCAGGTCCATGTCGGCGGCGGTGATCTCGATCTCCTCGCCGACGAGGCCGCGCAGCATGGTGGTGATGGAGGGGGTCGCGGGGTCCTGCATGTCGGTGTCGCAGACGAGGGCGATGTCGGCGGCCAGTTCGGCCTTCGCCGCGGCGAGGAAGCCGGCGAGGTTCGTCGAGCCCGACTCCTCCTCGCCCTCGAGGCAGAGGGTTATGTTGAGCGGCAGGGCGCCGGTGGTGGCCCGCAGCGCGCGACAGGCCTCGACGAACGTCAGCAGCTGGCCCTTGTCGTCGGAGGCGCCGCGGGCGACGAGATGCGTCTCGCCGTCGGGCTGGCGTACCGGCGTCAGCGTGAATGGATCCGTGTTCCACAGGGCAATGGGGTCGACCGGCTGCACGTCGTAATGGGCGTAGAACAGCACCGTGGGGCCAGCCACCTGCGGTGCCCGCGCCACGACCACCGGATGGCCGGGCGTCGGCCGGGCGGACGCCGAGAACCCCTCGGACGCGAGGTCGGTGACGAGCCAGTCGGCCGCGCGGCGGCACTCTTCGGCATAGGCGGGGTCGGTCGAGACGGACCTTATGGCGATCAAGTCGCGCAGCCGCTCCAGGCTGGCGTCCACATGGGCGTCGGCATAGGCGAGGGCAGCGTCGAGCTGGGCGGGCGAGAGGGTCATGAGCGCATCCGATTGTTCGATTGCTTCGGGCTTAGCCCTGCCGACCGGCAGGGGCAAGCCGGCCACGCGCGGCATTTCCGGATACGAATAGGATTTTCATCATTGGGACCTGCCGGCGGCGCGGCGGCGCCGAGCAGTTCAAGTTTGCGAAACTCTCGTGTCGTCGCAACGGCTTAACGATGACGCTTGAGAAGGGGGTCGGAGACGCCTTATCCTCACCCTGCACGACGGCATTTCCGGTCGTCGTATGGAACGGAGTTCTTGGTTTCGGCAGGGTTGATAGCGCTTTCATTGCGTGCTACCGACTCGCCCATGGGGATCGAGGGGATCCCTGAAACCGGGTCACGAGGGGTGCGTCGGGAGGACGAACAGCACGCATTGCATTGCAAGGCCGACACAGGCCCGATGACTCATAATGAGCTCTATTAAACCTGGGAGGGGATAGTAGCCATGAGCTTCAAGAAGATCAGCCGCCGCGACCTGTTGCGCACGACGGCGCTCACCGGTGCGGGCCTTATGGTCGGCGGCCTGCCGGCATTCGGGCAGGACGAGCCGGAGATGGACCTGCCGGAAGGCGCCAGCGGCAAGCTGACGGTCATTCACCGGCAGGAATATTTCGAAGCCGCACAGACGATCTTCCGCGACACCGTTTCGGCGTTCGCGCAGGACAACAATGTCGAGCTCGACATCTCGACCACCAACGCGGAATCGTTCGGCGACTTCCTCGGCAAGATGTCGGCCGCGGTGCGCGCCGGCAACCCGCCGGACTTTGCCTACACCAGCAACGTGTCGATTTCGCAGATGCATGCGCTCGACCTTGTCGAGGACGTCACCGACGTCGTCGAGGAGGCGATCTCGCGCTATGGCAGCATCATGCCGGGCATCAATGCCGAGATCAACGGCCGCTTCGACGGCCGCTGGAAGTCGATCCCGTTCCTCGGCAGCAGCACGGCATTCCTGTTCCGTGGCGACAAGCTGAAGGAGAAGGGGATCGACCCGGCGACGCTCAAGACGCTCTCCGAGCGCCGCGAGGCCGCGCTGGCCATCTCCGATCCCGACAACGGCTTCTACGGCTGGGGCCTGACGCCGAACCAGTCGGGCGACGGGTTCGGCTTCCTGACCGCGGTGATCCAGGCGTTCGGCGGCCACTTCGCCGACGAGACCGGCCAGATCGTGCAGTTCAACTCGCCGGAAACGGTGGCTGCCTATGAGTGGCTCGCCGAAACCTACGACCGCGACGGCAAATATGCCGCCATGCTGCCGCCAGGCGTCGAGAGCTGGAACGACCTCGGCAACAACGAGGCGTGGCTCGCCGGCAGCATCGGCTACACGCTGAATGCGTTCAGCGTGTACGCGGCCAGCAAGCGCGACAACCTACCGGTCTATCCGGCGACTGCGCTGCTGCGGGCACCGACGGCCAATAACGGCGACAGCCGCGACGGCGGCTTCGTGGGCGGCTGGCTGACGATCTTCAAGAATGCGCCGAATGTCGAGCTGGCCAAGAAGCTGGCGCTCGAGATGCTCGACCCGGCGAACTTCACGAAGATGTCGGCCGTGGCCGGCGGGCTGTTCATGCCGGCCTACGAGAACCTGTGGACCGACGAGCTGCTGGCGGCCGATCCGAACTTCGCGATCATCAAGGAGCAGGTCAGCGTCACCGATCCGTTCCTCGGCGAGACCTGGCCGTCGCAGCCGGCGCCGCAGTTCGGCGCCATCCGGGCGCAGGGCATCGTGGAGCAGTCGGTCGGCAACGCGATCGCCAAGCGCATGACCCCGGCCGAAGCCGTGGCCGACGCGCACAACAAGATCGTGCAGCTGTTCGAAGAAGGCGGGATCATGCAGCCTTAGGGCCTGCATGGGCGGGGCGGCCTGCGGGCCGCCCCGATCCGCTGGCGGCGAACATGCGATCTGCGCCCGCGGGCGCACCATGACGGCATTTTCGCCCTGGACGAAGCGACGGGCCTCGGGCCCCGGGGAGCGCCACAATGGTTGATCACGCCACGCCGGACGGCACTTTCGCCGCACGCCCCTTGACGCCTGCGGCCTGGGCCCGCGCGTGGTTCGGCCGCGACTGGAAGGTCGGATACCTGTTCGTCCTGCCGATGGTGCTCGTGATGGGCGGGCTCATCTTCTGGCCCTTCATCAGCGCCATCATCACGAGTACGACGGCGTTCAACTTCACCACCGGCGAGACATTCGACGTCGGCTTCCGCAACTACGAGCGGCTGGCGTCCAACAGCGACTACGTGCTGTCGCTGCAGAACACCATAGTCTTCACCTTCTGGTCGCTGCTGCTGAAATTCATCATCGGCATGACGGTGGCGCTGATCCTCAACAGCCGGCTGCCCTATCGCGCCGTGCTGAGCGGCATCATGCTGCTGCCCTGGATCGTGCCGGAAATCGTGACGGCGCTCGCCTGGAAGAGCATCTACGACCCGCTGTTCGGCGGCCTCAACCCGATCCTGCAGGGGCTGGGCGTCATCGATCGCCCGCTGGGCTGGCTCTCCGACCCGCACATGGCCATGGGCAGCATCATCTCGGTCAATGTGTGGAAGGGCATTCCGTTCTTCGTGCTGCTGCTGCTGGCCGGGCTCAAGGCCATCGACAAGGACCAGCTCGAGGCGGCCAAGGTGGACGGCGCCACGGTGGTCCAGCGCTTCCGGCACGTCACGCTGCCGGGGCTGCGCTACGTCATCGTGGTGACGCTGCTGCTGTCGTTCATCTCGACGTTCAACCAGTTCGCGCTGCCCTTCCTGATGACGGGCGGCGGGCCGAGCGGGGCAACAAAGCTCTATTCGATCCTTGCCTACGAGAAGGCGATCGGGTCGCTGCAATACGGGCCCGGCATCGCCATCGCCTTCAGCGTGGCGCCGCTGATGGGCCTGCTCATCTGGATGCTGGCCCATTTCATGCGCCAGGACGATCGCCGCGACGGCACGAGCAACGAAACGACCGGAATCGGCGATCGCATCCTCAAGGCCGGCGGCCGCGTGGTCAGCGCCATCGTCGACGTCATCTTCTGGCCGGTGCAGGTCGTCTATGGCGGCATCGACTGGGTCATCCGCCGCCTGCGCGTGCTCAGCGGCCGGCCGGCGAGCGAGCCGATCCTCGCGCCCGGCGCGCGGGAACGGACCGGGGTGTGGGCACGGCTGCTCGTGCTGTTCCCCTTCATGGTCTTCGTGATCTTCCCGTTCTTCTGGATCGTCATCACCTCGCTCAAGTCCACGCCGCAGATCTCGGAGCGCCGCTCGATCTTCTGGCCCGAGCCGGCGACGCTGGAGCAGTATCAGTCGCTGATTCAGGGCACGGGGTTCCTCACCTGGCTGATGAACTCGGTGATCGTGGCGAGCGTCAGCACGGTGATCTCGGTGGCGCTGGCTTCGCTGGCGGCCTACGCGCTGTCGCGGCTGCGTTTCACCGGCGCGGGGCTGCTGACCACGCTGCTGCTCGTGACCTACCTGCTGCCGGGCGCGCTGCTGTTCATCCCGCTCTATCAGACGCTGACGACGCTGGGGCTGATCAACACCTATGGCGCGCTGATCATCACCTACCCGACCTTCCTGCTGCCCTTCGCGACCTGGGTGATGCTGGGCTATTTCCGCTCGATCCCGGTCGAGCTGGAGGAGGCCGCCATGATCGACGGGGCGAACCGGTTCTACATCTTCCTGCGCATAACGCTGCCGCTGGCGGCGCCGGCGCTGCTGAGCGTCACGCTGTTCGCCTTCACCAACGCGTGGAACGAGTTCCTGTTCGCCTTCGTGTTCATCACCAGCGAGTCGCTGCGCACGCTGCCCATCGGCCTGCAATCGCTCGTCGTGGGGGACATCCTGCCCTGGGGCCGGCTGATGGCGGCGTCGCTGCTGACGGCGGTGCCGGTGGCCTGCCTCTACATCTACGCGCAGCGCTTCCTCGCCGAGGGGCTGACGATCGGCGGCGTCAAGGGCTGAGACGCGCGTCCGGCGGGATCAGGAGGAGCCGGCGCCGTCCTGGCGGACGAAGGCGATGCGCAGCATGTTCGTCGCGCCCGGGGTGCCGAGCGGGATGCCGGCGGTGATGGCGATCCTGTCGCCGGGGCGGGCGAGGCCCTCCTTGTAGGCGATGATGCAGGCGCGATCGACCATGTCGTCGAGGTCCACCGCGTCCTCGGAATAGACGCAGTGCACGCCCCACACGATCGACAGCCGGCGCGCCGTGCGATGGTTGGGGCTGAGCGCGAGGATGGGCTTGCTGGGGCGCTCGCGGGCGGCGCGGATGGCGGTGGAGCCCGAGCTCGTATAGGTGACGATGGCCGCGAGATCGAGCGTTTCGGCGACCTGCCGGGTGGCGGCGGAGATGGCGTCGGCGGCGGTGGCTTCGGGCTCGGCCGCCTGGGCGCGGATGATGCCGCGATAGTTGACGTCGCTCTCGACCGCCATGGCCACCTTGTTCATCATCGCCACGGCCTCGACGGGGTACTGGCCGGAGGCGCTCTCGGCGCTGAGCATGATGGCGTCGGCCCCCTCGAACACGGCGATGGAGACGTCGGAGACCTCGGCGCGGGTGGGCACGGGCGAGGCGATCATGCTCTCGAGCATCTGGGTGGCGACGACCACCGGCTTGCCGAAGCGGCGGGCGATGCGGATCATGCGCTTTTGCAGCCCCGGCACCTGCTCGATGGGCATTTCGACGCCGAGATCGCCGCGCGCGATCATGAAGGCGTCGCACAGCTTGATGATCTCCTCGAGCCGCTCGACGGCCTGGGGCTTTTCGATCTTGGCCATGACGCCGGCGCGACCCTGGACGATCTTGCGCACGTCGATGATGTCCTCGGGGCGCTGCACGAAGCTGAGGGCGATCCAGTCGGCCTCGGCCTCGAGGCCCTGCAGCAGATCCTCGTGGTCCTTGTCGGTCAGCGAGCCGACGGGCAGCAGCGTATCGGGCAGGCTGACGCCCTTCCGATCGGAGAGCCGGCCGCCATAGATGATCTCGGTCTCGACGGCGCCGCCGCCGACGCGCGTGGCCTTGAGCTGGAGCTTGCCATCGTCGAGCAGCAGGCGGTCGCCCACGGACACGCTTTCGATGATCTCGGGATGGGGCAGGAAGACGCGCGCGGCGCTGCCGGGCTTATCGGAGCTGTCGAGGGTGAACTTGTCGCCGGCGGCGAGTTCGACGGCGCCTTCGGCAAAGCGGCCGACGCGCAGCTTGGGGCCTTGCAGGTCGACGAGGATGCCGAGCGGGTGGGCCAGCCGCTTCTCGACGGCGCGGATGCGCGCGACCGTCTCGCGCAGCACGTCGTGGCTCGCATGGCTCATATTGATGCGAAACACGTCGGCGCCGGCGCGCGCCAGGGACTCGATGACCTTCTCGCTGTCCGAGGCCGGACCGAGGGTGGCAAGAATCTTCACGCGGCGCAGTCGTCTCATGGTGCCCCCAAGGCCAGTCCTTGTCGTCAGTCCAGGGCCGGCGCGTCGTCGAGCGGCGGCTCGTCGCCGGTGTCGGGCCCGGTTGTGTCGTTATTGACCGGGTCGCGCAATTGCAAGGTCCAGTCGGTCCGGTTCTGCGTGTCGACCTCGAAAAAGCCCGTGCGTTCATAGCCGCGCGCCAGGCAATCCTCGACGCCGAAGATGGTGAAGCTCTCGTCGCGGGTGCACATGAAGCGGTCGCCGTCCCAGGCGCCGCCGCCGATGTCGTCGGCGACATAGAGGTAGAAGAAGCGCGAATGCAGGTCGCCCTGGTAGACCACCGCGCAGCCATTGGCGGGCGCCACCCACCAGCCCTCGGACTGCCAGCCCTTGTCGGCGCGATAGCCGAGCGCGATCGAGACCTGGTTCGAGCTCTGGTTGCAGACCCGCAGGTCGGCCCGGGCCGGCGTGGCCGAACCGGCAAGTACGGCAAGGGCCGGGCCGGCGAGCAGCAAGGCGAAGCGGATCGGGTGCAAAACGATGCCGAGTGTCATGGGAGTTGCCCTTTTGAACGCGGGGAGATGCGCCAAGTCAACCGCTAATGCGCGGTTTTGGCGGAAATGGGGGAAGGAGTGTGGATTGCCGCCCCGGGGGCTTGAACCGGGCGCGGCGAGAGGGTTCAAGGCAAACCCAGCGAGGTATTCAAGATGGCCAGACAGCCCACAGTTTCCACCGACAGCGTCGCACAGGACCAGCTCCGCGCCTTCATCGAGCGCATCGAGCGCATGGAGGAGGAGAAGCAGGCCATCGCCGACGACATCAAGGAGATCTATGCCGAGGCCAAGGGCAATGGCTTCGACACGAAGGTGCTGCGCCAGATCGTCAGGATCCGCAAGCAGGACCACGCCGAGCGCCTGGAGCAGGAGGCCCTGCTCGAGCTCTACATGGCGGCGCTGGGGATGAGCAGCGCCCCGGCCAATGACGACGACTAGAGCGCAGCTCTAGGTCGCCGTCAGGCCTTCTCGCCGCATGGCGAAGCCGCGGAAGCCGGGAACGGCGAGCGGGAGCATCGTCGCCGCGAGATAGCCGCAGCCGGCGATGGCGAAGGCCGCGGGCAGGCCGAAGGCGGCGATGAGCGCACCACCGGCGAGGCCGCCGAGCGGCATCAGCGTCCAGCACACGGCGTTCATCAGCGCCGTCACGCGGCCGACCAGCGCGGGCGGGATGCGCTCGAACATCACCGCCGAGATGAGCGGGTTGAGAAATCCCGAGGCGAAGCCGGCCGTCGCCAGCACGACGACCGTGGCGGCAAGCGGCGTGTCGACGGCGAAGACGAAGAAGCGGGGCGCGCCGGTGACGAGGAAGGCGACCGTGTAGACGATCAGCCGCGGCAGCCGCCCGGCGAGCAGCGTCGCCAGCGCGGCGCCGGCCACGGCGCAGGCGGAGGTCAGCGCCAGCAGCAGGCCGAGCAGCGCCGCATCGCTCGTGCGGTTCGCCCAGACCGGCAGCAGCACCGTGGCATAGGCCTGGTCGAACAGGTTGGTGACGGCGATCATGCCGGCGATGCAGACGAGCACCGTGTCGCCGCGCAGCCATGTCCAGCCCTCGCGCAGGCTGTGCAGATAGCCGCCCGCGGCCGGCCCGGCGGTGGCGATGCCCACCTGGCGCAGGCCGCGCAGCACGACGAGCGCCGAGAGCCCGAAGGCGAGGGCGGTGACGCCCAGCGCCGGCGCCGCCCCGACCGCCGCGACGATGCCGCCGGCAAGGCCCAGCCCGATGGCCGACGCCAGCCGCTCGACGGTGCCCATGACGCCGGTGACGCGCTCGAGCGGCAGGCCGGCGGCAACCGCGACGGCCGGAACCATTGCCTGCTTGGCGGCATCGGCCGGGCCGCGCAGCGCGCCGAGCAGCACGACCACCGGCAGCAGCGTGGCGATGGCAAGCAGGTCCGCCGCATGCAGCAGCGGCACGAGGGCCACGACGAGCATCGACGCGGCGTCGCCGGCAATGGCGATGCGGCGGGCGCCGAGCCTGTCGATCAGCGGGCCGCTCAGCGCCTTGACCACGACATAGGGCAGCATCTCGGCGAAGCCGACGACGCCGGTGAGCAGCGGGTCGCCGGTTGTCGTGAGCACCAGCCAGGGAATGGCCACCAGCGACAGGCGCGTACCGGCCAGCGAGACGATTTCGGCGAGGCCGAGCGCGAGGACGGGGCGGCGGCTCATTCGCCGTCCGGCTGGCGCGGGTCGAGGCCGGGATAGGGGAAGGCGTGGAGCAATACGGTGAAGGGGCGCGTGCCGGACGGGGACGGGGCGCCGGTGGGCGGCGCGGCCACTTTCGCCTCCCACAATAGCGCCATCAGCCTGTCGGTCAGGGCGGCTGCCTGCGCCGGGGTGATGGCCATCGTGTAGTCGCTGGCGGTGGAGGCCCTGCGCCACTCCAGCGGCAGGTCACGATAGGCGTCCTGCGCGCGCCGGAGCATGAGGCTGTGGGTAGCGACGATGGCTTGCCCGAAGGCGAGGCCGGCCTCGAGATCGTCGCCGCTCAGCTCGGCCATCTCGTAGGTGGTGGATTCGTGGCTGGCCCGCCACCAGCGCTCGCGGCGATTGCCCAGATCCACGGCGGGCTCGATGAAGCCGTGTGCCGCGAGTTGGCGCAGATGATAGCTGGTCGCGCCGGAATTGAGCCCCAGCCGGTGCCCGAGGGCGGTGGCTGTGGATGGACCTTCGAGCCGCAGGCGGCCGAGGATGCGCAGCCGGTCGGGATGGGCGAGCGCCTTCAGCGCGGTGACGCTGGGCGTGATGGCGGCGACGTGGCGAGGATCGGACATGGCCCGACGCTACAATCGCAAAGAAATCTTTGCAAATGATTCTTTGCGATTTGTCGCGCCGACGCTGCCACGACCTTGCGTCAGGCGAAGGCGTCAGCCGGCGCGTTCGATCCAGCCGGAAATGCCGGCGGTGGTTTCGATGCGCAGCCAGTTGCCGCGGACGTCGAGGATGCGGACGCGCTCGCCGGGGGTGAGCGTCAGGAGGCGCTGGGCGGCGGCGGCCGGGCGCGCCCGAACCGGCAGGCTGGCCGCGATGCGGGCGGTGCGTCCCTCGAGGCGCTGGCCGGGTGCCGCCTGGACGACCGCGCGTGCCGGGGCGGCCTCGACCGGCGCTGTGGCGGCGGCCGTAGCGACGGGTGCGGCGCTCTCCAGATAGCGCGCGAAGACCCAGCCGGTGCGGCCGTCGTCGAGCGTCACCTCGACCCAGCCGCCGCTGGCGGTGCCGACATGGACGGGCTGGCCGGGAGACAGCACGGCGATCTGCGCGGTCGCGCTGGACGGGCCGGCCCGCAGGTTGAGCGCGGCACCCCCCACCCGGTCGGGGGTGAGGCCGGTGAGATCGGGGGCGGCGGCCTCGATGGGGGCGGCGGGAAGCGCGGCCAGCTGCGGAGGTTCGGCCGGTGCGGCCGGGGTGACGGTCAACTGCGCAGGTGTCCGCACCGGCGCGACGGGCTCGCCGAGAAGCGCCGCGAGCTTGTCCTGCGGGTCCGCCGCGGCGATCGTGGCGGGCGCGGCCTCAGCCTCGCCGATCGACGTGGCGGATTCGCCCGGAATGAGCAGCATCGCCCCGAGTCCCAGCCCGAGGGCGACGACGACAGCGATGGTGCGGGAGCGGCGATACATCTCCATAACCTCCATCCTATCAAGACTGTCGGCGCTGGAGGGTTCCACAGGCAAGGCCGATGACGGCCTTGTGAGGCCCCTGGCTGCACGGCAAAATCCTTGCCCCCGGGGCGATTCGCCACGTCGGCGGTGGTGCGGCGACGGATCACCGATCCGCCGGTACGGGCGCTGTCCCGGCCTTCCAGGCCTTGCGCAGCCTTGTGACGCCCCACGTCACCGAGCTGGCCGCGTCGCGGACGTTTCATTCACCATATGGGCAAGTGGCGCCGTCGGCGCACAGAACGGAGCGGGCGCGGGGAGGCGCTAGGCGCGGGCCGGTAGGTCCGTCGCCTCGCGGCCGAGCGTAGTCAGCACGGTGGCGACGATGCCGGCGCGGTCGAGCCCGGCGGCGGCATACATGTCGGCCTGGCCCGCCTGCTCGGTGAAGCTGTCGGGGATCATCAGCGGGCGGAATTTCAGCTTGCCGTCGAGCAGGCCATGCGTCGCGAGGAAGGTCGCGACGTGGCTGCCGAAGCCGCCGATGCCGGATTCCTCGACGGTGATGAGCACGTCGTGCTCGCCGGCGAGGCGGGCGATGAGGGCCTCGTCGAGGGGCTTCAGGAAGCGCGCGTCGGCCACGGTGGGGCTCAGTCCGTAGGCGGCGAGCTTTTCGGCGGCGGCGAGCACTTCGCCCAGCCGCGTGCCGAAGCTCAGCAGCGCGACGCCGGTGCCCTCGCGCAGCATGCGCCCCTTGCCGATGGGCAGGACCGTGCCGTGCTCGGGCAGTTCGACGCCGGCGCCGTCGCCGCGCGGATAGCGGAACGCGATGGGGCCGGCATCGTAGGCGGCGGCCGTCGCCACCATGTGGCGCAGCTCGGCCTCGTCGCCGGCGGCCATCACCACCATGCCGGGGACCGCGCCGAGATAGGCGCTGTCGTAATTGCCCGCATGGGTGGGGCCGTCGGCGCCGACATAGCCGGCGCGGTCGATGGCGAAGCGCACCGGCAGGCCCTGCACGGCGACGTCGTGGATCACCTGATCGTAGGCGCGCTGCAGGAATGTCGAGTAGATGGCGGCAAAGGGCTTCATGCCCTCGCTGGCGAGGCCCGCCGCGAAGGTGACGGCGTGCTGCTCGGCGATGCCCACGTCGAAGGTGCGCGTCGGAAAGATCTCGGCGAACTTGTCGAGGCCGGTGCCCGAGGGCATGGCGGCGGTGATGGCGACGATGCGGTCGTCGCGCCTTGCCTCGTCGATCAGGCTGTCGGCGAAGACCGACGTGTAGGAGGGGGCATTCGAGGCGGGCTTGGCCTGCGCCCCGGTGACGACGTTGAAGCGCGACACGCCGTGATACTTGTCGGCGCTGGTCTCGGCCGGCTCGTAGCCCTTGCCCTTTCGCGTGACGATATGGACGAGGATGGGGCCGCTCTCGGCATCGCGGACGTTTTCGAGCACCGGCAGCAGGTGGTCGAGATTGTGGCCGTCGATGGGACCGACATAGTAGAAGCCAAGTTCCTGGAACAGGGTTCCGCCGGTCCACCAGGAGCGGGCGAATTCCTCGGTCTTGCGCGCCTTGTCCTGCAGGAAGGGCGGCAGGATGTTGGCGACCTGCTTGGCGACGTTGCGCAGGCCGCGATAGGCGGGGCCGGAAACAAGGCGCGCGAGATAGGCCGACATGGCGCCGGTGGGCGGGGCGATCGACATGTCGTTGTCGTTGAGGACCACGATGAGGCGCGCATCGGCGGCGCCGGCATTGTTCATGGCCTCGTAGGCCATGCCGGCCGACATGGCGCCGTCGCCGATCACCGCGATGACGTTGCGCCGCTCGTCCTTGAGGCCGGACGCCACCGCCATGCCGAGGCCGGCGGAGATGGAGGTGGAGGAATGGCCGGCGCCAAAGGGGTCGTATTCGCTCTCGGCACGGCGGGTGAAGCCGCTCAGCCCGTGCTTCTGGCGCAGGGTGCGGATGCGCTCGCGCCGGCCGGTCAGCACCTTGTGCGGATAGGCCTGGTGGCCGACATCCCAGATCAGCCGGTCGCGCGGCGTGTCGAAGACCGCGTGCAGCGCCACCGTCAGCTCGACCACGCCGAGGCCGGCGCCCAGATGCCCGCCGGTGACCGACACGGCATCGACGATTTCGGTGCGCAGCTCGTCGGCGAGCTGGCGCAACTCGGCCCGGTCCAGCCCCTTGAGATCGGCAGGCGACTGGATGGTATCGAGCAGCGGCGTGTCGGGGCGGTCGGGCGAACTCAACTCTTCAGGCGTCCCATGGGCAATCGCCATGGTTTAGGCGCGCCACCGGGGGGATGCAACCGCAAGGATCGTGCAGGGGGCGAGGAGTTTCGACGCAGGGGGGCAGGCCCTAGCGCGCGGCGACGAGCAGGGGGCTGCGAACCACGAAGACGTCGTAGCGGGGCGGCGCGGTCCTGTCGGGCTCGAGGGCGATGCGGCCGGCCATGGGGCCGAGCTCGGCGGCGTTGTCGAGATAGCCCTCGGGCTCGTAGAGCTCGGCGAAGTGCATGTCGGTCATCGGCACGGGGGCAACGAGGGTTTCGTTGACGTGGTCGATCTCGGGGGCGACGAGGTCGAAGGCGCGCGCCTTGAGACCCATCGTGCCGTCGCGCTCGAGCGAGGCGCTGACCAGCGTGTTGGCGATGGCGCTGCGGCCGCCGGCTTCGGTCACCGCCGTCCAGGTCATGTCGAAGATGTTGGCGACGGCGTCGAGGCCGCTGGCGCCGCCGAGCGCAGCGGTACGCATGCCCGCGGTATCGACGACGGCCACGGTCTCGACCGTGCCGGGCGGGGCGGCCGTCTCGCGGGCGATCAGCAGGTCGAGCGCGCGGCGGTCGTCGGCGGCGTAGGCGGTCAGCACCTCGTCGTCGCGCGGGGTCAGCAGCGCGCGCGGCAGCGGCGCGGGCTCGAGCCCGGAGATGGCGCCGAGCGCCGTGCCGCCCTCGACGGGCAGGGCGCCGCGGGTCGCGACCATGAGCGCCGGGGTCTTGCTGAAGGGCACGACCGTGGCCAGCGGGGCGCTGGGGTTGTTGAACGGGGTGTCGGGGGCGGCGAAGGCGACGGCCGCATCACCGCCGGCGGTGCCGGGCCGGCGGATCATCGGCATGGGCGCGACGACGTCGATGGTCGAGACCGTGCGCTGGGCGGGGTCGAGCGCGGCGAGGCGGATATCGGGCACCTCGCTGCCGCGCGGCGCCGTCAGCCCGCCGCAGGGCACCATGCGGCACTTGTTCCACTCGGCCTGCGCATAGGCGCGGCCCTGGCTGGAGAGGGGCTTGCCGTCGACCGGCAGGTGCAGGGTCTTGCCGTCGGGGAAGACGGCCTTGAGCTGGGCGCGCGTCATGCGCGGCCAGGCGCGGACGCCGCCCGTATCCATGTGGACGAAGGGGCTGCCCGAGGTCGGATAGTAGCCGACGCCGCCGACCTGGTAGCGCATGGCCGCGGCGCGCAAATCCGACAGCTTCACGCCGGGGATGAACACGTCCATCGCCTTGCCCTGCATGTGCAGCGAGTTCTCGGCGACGCCCGAGGAACTGGCGCGCAGCATGGCGTTGGTCTTGGGCTCGCGATAGGACGATACGATGCTGTAGGGCTGCTTGCCGCCGACGTCCTGGTAGACCTCCCAGAGCAGGTCGAACAGGGCGGGGTCCATCTTGGCGGGGGCGCCGGTGCGCCAGTCGGCGAGGAAGATGTTGAGCTCGCCCAGCACCTTGGGATCGAATTTCCCGTTGCGCTTGTAGGTGAACTTGGCGGTCTTGCCGGTGTGCGTGTAGTGGAGCCACAGGGTCCTGTCGTTCGAGGCGGCACCGGCCGGAATGGCGGCCGGCAGGACCAGCAGCAGCGCGGCGGCCACCGCCAGCGCGCGCAGGCCCAATAGTCGCCAATCGAAGTGCGGTTTACCCGTCACGCCCCAACAGTCCGTATGTGCCTCAGCCGATCGACCCAGATTAGTGCAGGGACGAGAAGAGTTCCTTAACGCTAACCGCCCGGTAACGCGCTCGTCCGGCGAGGCTGTCCGCATGTGTGCGAACAGCCTCGTCCTGGCCATTTCTAGGCAAAAAACGCGGCCTAACCAAGGCTGAGACGTTAAGCGGAGGTTAGCGGAAGGGGAAAACCGCCGGCCTTCGCGGGGCCGGCGGCGCCGGACGGGGCGTTCCCCTATGCGGCGTTGAGCAGTTCGATCAGCCGGGCGTTGTGGCCGTAGAGGTCGCCATAGCTGCGGATCGTGCCGTCGGCGTCGACGCGCAGGGTGAAGTACATCAGGTGCACGGGGATGTGGTTCTTGAGCGTCACCCACTTCTCCTTGGGCCCGAACAGCCCCTCGAGCGACGCCTGGCTCAGCTCGGGGTTGGTTGCGACCAGGGCGCCGGCAAAGGCCATCGGATCCTGCACGCGCACGCAGCCATGCGAATAGGCACGGAAGGCGCGGGCGAAGAGCGACTTCGACGGCGTGTCGTGCAGGTAGACATTGTGCTCGTTGGGGAACAGGAACTTGATCTTGCCCAGCGCATTGCCCGGCCCCGGGCGCTGGCGGACGGAGAAGTTGTTGATGTTCGTCGTCGTCCAGTCGATGGCGGCGGCGTTGATCACCTTGCCGCCCGACAGCATCTCCATGTTCTGGCTGTCGAGATAATAGGGGTTGGCGAGCAGGTGCGGCTTGATCTCGGCGGCGGCGATCGAGGGCGGCACGTTCCAGTAGGGATTGACGACGATGTTCTGGATCTCGTCGGAGAAGACGGGCGTCTGGTTCTTGGGCGTGCCGACGACGACGCGGGCGGCGTGAACGGCCTCGCCGTCCCTGACGATCCGCACGGCGAATTCGGGGATGTTCACCTCGACGTGGAAGGCGCCGAAATCGTCAGGCTCCCAGCGCCAGCGCTCCATGTTGGCGATGATGTCGTCCTTGCTTACATTGGAGCCGCCATTGAGCGCGGCGACCGTTGCGGGACCGAGCACGCCGTCGACGGTGAGCCCGAGGCTCTCCTGGAACGCCTTGATGGCGTCGACGAGCGCCGCGTCATAGGTGATGTCGGCGACGGCATCGGTCGCGCCCTCGGGAATCTCGGGGGCGGCGACGGCGAGGCGGGTGCGCAGCAGCGGCACGCGCTCGTCGTCCATGCCGAGCTTCAGCACCTTGCCGTCGGGAATGGCGATCTGCTCGATCTTGACGCTGCCGTCGTAGAACTTGGCGAGGGCCGCCTTCAGCCGGCCGAATTCGGCATGCCGCGGCTCGAGGCTGCGCAGCAGTTCGTCGGGCGCGTCCGAGGCGGCGAGGTCGAGCAGCATCTGCGCTTCGTCGATGCGCTTGGGCGCGATCGTGATCAGCTTGCTCACCGCCGTCGGCGTCACGCGGCCGCCATAGGTGTCCTGGGCATAGCGCACGGCCGCCTGCGAGAAGGCCGTTTCGAGGGCCGCGAGCTTTGCCGGGTCGGCGCCGGCGGCGGCGGGGTCGAGATCGGGGGTGAGGTAGTCGGAGGGGCGGAAGCCTTCGAGCTCGGCGGCCTTGAACAGGTCCACGATCTTGAGCGCGTTGGGCGAGAAGGCGACGGCGCTGCCGACGCCGGGGGTGAGCCAGAGCGGCTCGAAGCCGCGCGCGCCGTAGAAGAAATAGAGCTTCTGGGCCTGCCTGTAGGCGCGCGTATCCCTGTCGGCGGCGTAATAGGCCTGCTGCAGGCCGGCCTTGATGATGCGGGCGATGTCGCTGCGCGGCGGGGCGATGACGATCTTGGTCACGGCCGCCTTCTCGATGACGGCCTCCTGCGCCGTCGCGGCGGACGCCGCGCCACACAGAGCGATACCGGCAAGCAGGATGGCCATCAGAACGCGCAAGGCAGACTCCGTCGTTTTCGGCGATTGGCGCGGCAGGGAGAGACGTCGCCGCAATACTCTCCGGGGCTTAGACTACAAGCGTTAACGCGGGCAATTCCTCACCTTTTTGTGTTCCGGCGATGTGGCCTTCGGGCAACGTCGGCGGCCCGCAGGCGCTCATGCCGCGTCGGACTGCACGCGCTCCTCGAGGCCGTAGTCGCGCAGCTTGCGATAGAGCGTCGAGCGCCCGATCTTGAGCGCCCGCGCCACCTTCGACATGCGCCCGCCATAGTGATTGAGCGCGAAGGCGATGAGCTCGCGCTCGAGATCGGGCAGCGGCGCCACTTCGCCTCTGGCATCGAGGAACCGGTCCGGCACCCTGTCGGGCGCCTCGCCATCGGCAGGGGACAATCTGGCGGCGTCGACATGAACGGGCGCTGAAGGCGCCGGCAGGGCCTCGGTCAGCCGTGCGATCTCGTCGCGTCCGCGCGTGCGGGCGACGATCTGCGGGAAATCGGCGATCTCGAGATAGCCGCCATCGGAGAGGATGACGGCGCGATAGACGGCGTTCTCGAGCTGGCGGATATTGCCCGGCCAGTCATAGCCGCACAGCAGCTCGAGCGCGCCGGCCGATACGCCCGCGATGCGCTTGCCGGCCTCGGCGGCAAAGCGGGCGACGAAGTGCTGCGCCAGCAGCGCCACGTCCTCCATGCGGTCGCGCAGCGGCGGCACGTAGATCGGAAAGACGTTGAGCCGGTAGTAGAGATCCTCGCGGAAGGCGCCGGTCTGGGCGAGGCCGAGCAGCCGGCGGTTGGTCGCGGCGACGATGCGGACATTGACGCGCTCGGGCCGGCCGGCGCCGACCGGCTCGATCTCGCCATCGGTCAGGACGCGGAGGAGCTTGGCCTGGGCGGCGGGCGGCAGGTCGCCGATCTCGTCGAGAAAGAGCGTGCCGCCCTGGGCCTCGGCGACCTTGCCGCGCTGGTCGGCGGCGAGTCCGGCGGCGGCGTCCTTTCGCTGTCCGAACAGGGTGGACTCGATGAGATTGGCGGGAATGGCCGCGCAATTCACGCCAATGAACGGCTTCGTTGCGCGTTCGCCCATGCCCTGGATGACGCGGGCGACGAGCTCCTTGCCGGTGCCGGCTTCGCCCTCGATGAGGACGGGGATCGACGATTTCGCCGCCTTCTGGCTGAGGGCCAGCACCCTGTGCATGGCGGGCGAGCGGGTGACGATGTCGGCAAGCCCGAGCGTGCCGGCACGGCGATGCCGCTCGGTGCGCAGGACGGTTTCGAGCGCGTCGAGCTTGAGGGCGTTGCGCAGCGACACGACGAGGCGCTCGGGGGCGACGGGCTTGACGAAAAAGTCCACGGCGCCCTTGCGCATAGCGGTGACGACGGTCTCCAGCGAGGAACTGGCGGTCTGCACGATGACCGGCGTGGCGATGCCCTCGCGTGCCATCGCCTCCATCACCGACATACCGTCGCGGTCGGGCATGACGAGATCGAGGATGACGGCGCCGAGGCCGGGATCGGCGCGCAGCAGGCGCAGCGCCTCGTCGCCGCCGCTGGCGGTGACCGGCGCAAACCCCGCGCGGCGCGCAACTTCCGTCGTCAGCCGCAAATGCACCGGATCGTCATCGACGATGAGAACGCGCGTCATCAGCCCTCCAGGCCGTCATGCCGCGACGAATCGCGGTGTGCCGTTTCGGAGCAAAGTGAGACGTCCCGGTTAAGAGGGCTTTAAGGCTGTCGGGGCGCCGCCGGTTGCAGGGCGAGCCACGGGCGCTGCCGGCGGAGGTCTCCAACGACGGCCTTGAGTAGGCTTTCCGTGCCGATTATGGTCCCGGCCGCATCAAATTCCGACGAAAGTCTCATCACATGGCTGACCTTGTTCGCGCCGCCGCGGCCCAGGCCCGCACGGGCCACAACGAGTTCGGGGCGCTTCCCACCTGGAATCTCGACGATCTCTATCCGGGGCCGGACTCGGCCGAGCTGAAGCGCGATCTCGCCTGGGCGCGGACCGAGGCCAATGCGTTCGAGGCGGACTACAAGGGCAAGCTCGAGGCGCTAGCCAAGTCGGGGCGGCTCCACGAGGCCGTCGCGCGGTCGGAAAAGCTCAACGACGTGACCGGACGGCTCGGCGCCTTCGCCTATCTGCGCTATGCGCTGGCGACGCAGGACCCCGAGACGGTGAAGTTCCTCGGCGACCTCAGCCAGGCGATCACCGACCTGGCGACGGGGCTGCTGTTCTGGGAGCTCGAACTCAACCGCATCGACGACGCGGTGCTGGAGGCGGCCTTCGCGATGGACGACACCCTCGCGCGCTACCGGCACTGGTTCGCGGACCTGCGCAAGGCCAAGCCGTACCAGCTCGACGAAAAGCTCGAGGAGCTGTTCTTCGAGAAATCGGTGACCGGCGCGCAGGCCTGGAACCGGCTGTTCGACGAGACGATGGCGGCGCTCAAGTTCGAGGTGGAGGGCGAGACGCTGCCGATCGAGGCGACGCTGCACCTGCTCTCGGACAAGACCGAGCAGAAGCGCGAGGCGGCCTTCCGGGGGCTGGGCAAGACGCTCGAGGACAATGCGCGGCTGTTCACACACATCACCAACGTGCTGGCCAAGGACAAGGAAATCTCCGACCGCTGGCGCGGCTATGCCGATATCGCCGACAGCCGCCACATGGCCAATTCGGTGGAGCGCGAGGTCGTCGACGCGCTTGAGACGGCGGTGCGCGAGGCCTATCCGCGGCTGTCCCACCGCTATTACGCGATGAAGGCGAAGTGGTTCGGCAAGGACCAGCTCAACGCCTGGGACCGCAACGCGCCATTGCCCACGGCCGACGAGCGGACCTTCGACTGGGACAGCGCCAAGACGACGGTGCTCGACGCCTATGGACGCTTCTCGCCGCGGCTGCGGGAGGTGGCGGAGCCCTTCTTCAGCGGCGGCTGGATCGACGCGCCGGTGCGCGACGGCAAGTCGCCGGGCGCCTTCGCGCATCCCACGGTGCCGTCGGCGCACCCCTACCTGCTGCTCAACTACCTGGGCAAGCCGCGCGACGTGATGACGCTGGCGCACGAGCTCGGCCACGGCGTGCACCAGGTGCTCGCCGCCCCGCAGGGCCCGATCCTCTCCAACACGCCGCTGACGCTGGCCGAAACGGCGTCGGTGTTCGGCGAGATGCTGACCTTCCGCTCGATGCTCGACCAGACCACCGACAAGCGGCAGCGCTTCGCCATGCTGTCGAGCAAGGTGGAGGACATGCTCAACACAGTGGTGCGGCAGATCGCCTTCTATACCTTCGAGCGCAAGGTCCACACGGCGCGCAAGGAGGGGGAACTGACGCGCGAGCAGCTGGACAGGATCTGGCTCGACGTCTCGGCCGAGAGCCTGGGGCCGGCGATCAAGCTCAACGAGGGCTACGGCATCTTCTGGAGCTATATCCCGCACTTCATCCATTCGCCGTTCTACGTCTATGCCTACGCCTTCGGCGATTGCCTTGTGAACTCGCTCTACGCCCAGTATGAGAGGGCAAGCGACGGCTTCGCGGAGCGCTATTTCGAGCTGCTGAAGGCCGGGGGCTCCAAGCACCATTCCGAGTTGCTCGAGCCTTTCGGCCTCGACGCACGCGATCCGGGATTCTGGTCGCTTGGCCTATCCATGATCGAACGTCTCATCGGCGAACTCGAAGAGACGGACGCGACCTGACACCTATCGAGCGCCGAGGACTTGAATGAGCAGCAAATCGACCGGGACCCAGCCGATCTCCGCCGAGATGGACTACGCGCAGCACGAGGCCACCTGGGCCATTTTCACGCGCATGGTGAAATGGGGCATCATCATCGCCGCCGTGGGGATGGTCCTGCTCTACTTCATCGTCAATCCGTAGAGCGCGCCCGGCTCCGGCAGCGCACGGCAAGACAGAAAGGGCGGCCCTGCGGCCGCCCTTGGTTTTTGAACCGCAGCAGATTTCAGAAGTGCCAGTTGAGACCCGCGGTGATGGTGTGGGCCGTCAGGTGGACGGTCGGGTCGGTCCCCGGTCCCGACCAGTCGTAGACCCGCGAGCCGAGGTCGGTATAGCGGTACTGCAGGTCGACCGAGAGCGCATCGGTGACCGCGAACTCGGCGCCCGCGCCGACCGTCCAGCCGATATGGGTGGCGGTCGCGGTGTTGGCGGGCGGGGTGCCGAAGGTCGTCTCGCGGGTCGCCTGGCCGGCCGCGATACCGCCGGTCAGGTAAGGCAGGACCCGGCCGGCATCGTACCCGAGACGGCCGCGGAACGAGCCGAGCCAGTTGATGGTGTGCGTCGGCTCGCCGAACAGCGTCGTGTCCTGGCCGGTGATGCCGGCCCAGTTCAGATCGGCTTCGAGACCGCCCACCACCTGGTTGGCGAGGTGCGTGTTGAAGCCTGCCTTCACCCCGAACAGGGCACCCGACAGCGTCAGGTCGTTGCCGGGGATCTGCGAGGTGTGGTCGGCGAAGGCCCGGCCGAAGCCGGCCTGGCCGCCCAGATAGAAGCCGTCCCAGCTATAGGCAATCGGCGTCGGCGCGTAGATGGGCGGGTCGAGGACGATGAGATCGGCCGCGTAGGTGGCGCCTGCGAAGCAAACACCCGCACACGACAACATTACTGTCCTAAGAGCAGTTTGCATTTGGAGCTCCCACAAGTTCGATGAAGAAGCGGAACACCGACTCCAGCAAAGAATCGAGTCGATTCGGACCGGACGGCGCGACAGGGCGCATTCCTTGAACTAATCCGCGAGAGTTGTTGCGGCGTTGCATCAGAATCGCGTTCACGGCGCCATGTATACTTGAAATGGCAGCTTTGCTGTCGCAGCGCGCCCGGCAATGCCGCCGCGGGCGAGCGCTGCACGCTGGGGCCGCTCGGAAAATGCGCGCCCAAGCGTTGCGTAAGCCGTCATTTTGTGAGACCCATCCGCCGAATTCCATCCGGGGCTTGGGTGGGGCCGGAGATAACCATGAAAATTGCTATCGTCCGCGAGCGGGCCGACGGGGAAACCCGTGTGGCGGCGACGCCGGAAAGTATTGCCAAGCTGATCGGGCTCGGCACGAGTGTGGCGATCGAAGCGGGCGCCGGTGCGGCAGCCCGGTTCCCGGATGCCGAATACCAGACGGCCGGCGCGACGGTGACGGATGCCGCCGGCGCGGTGAAGGACGCCGACATCGTGCTGTGCGTGCGGCGGCCCTCGGTCGCGGTGCTGGCGGGCGTGAAGCCCGGCGCGCTGGTGATCGGGACCATGGACCCCTATGGCCACGAGGGCGACATCGCGGCGCTGGCCGAGGCGGGCGTGACCGCGGTGGCAATGGAATTCATGCCGCGCATCACCCGCGCGCAGGTGATGGACGTGCTGTCGAGCCAGGCGAACCTCGCCGGCTACCAGGCGGTGCTCGACGCCGCCGTGGCGTTCGACCGCGCCATGCCGATGATGATGACGGCGGCCGGCACCGTGCGGCCAGCGAAAGTGTTCGTCATGGGGGCGGGCGTCGCGGGCCTGCAGGCGATCGCCACGGCCAAGCGCCTCGGCGCGGTGGTGAGCGCCACCGACGTGCGCGCGGCTGCCGGCGAGCAGGTCGAGTCGCTGGGCGCCAAGTTCATCATGACCGACGCGCTTAAGGACGCCTCGGGCAGCGGCGGCTACGCCCGCGAGCTGACCGATGCGGAAAAGGCGGCGCAGGCGGAGCTGACCGCGACGCACATCGCCAAGCAGGACATCGTGATCACCACGGCGCTGATCCCCGGCCGGCCGGCGCCCAAGCTGGTGACGGCGGCGATGGTCGAAAGCATGCAGCCGGGCTCGGTGATCGTCGATCTCGCGGCCGAGCGCGGCGGCAATGTCGAGCTGACGCGGCCCGACGAGATCGTCACTACGCCGAACGGCGTGACGATCGTGGGCTACCGGAACGTGCCGGCGCGGCTGGCGACCTCGGCCAGCCAGCTCTATGCGCGCAACCTCTTCGCCTTCCTCGAAACGATGTTCGACAAGAAGACGCAGGCCTTCGCCGTCGACTGGGAGGACGAGCTCGTGCAGGCGACCGTGCTGACGCGCGACGGCGCCATCGTGCATCCCAACATCAAGCTGCCGGGCGCGGCTTAAGGAGCAAGACCCATGGAAGCGATCGATCCCTTCACCTTCCGGCTCGCCATCTTCGTGCTCGCCATCTTCGTGGGCTATTTCGTCGTGTGGTCGGTGACGCCGGCGCTGCATACGCCGCTGATGAGCGTCACCAACGCCATCTCCTCGGTGATCGTCGTCGGCGCGCTGCTGGCGGTGGGCGTGCCGCTCGCGGCCGACTCCAACTGGGTGAGCAAGCTGTTCGGCTTCATCGCGCTGGTGTTCGCGAGCGTGAACATCTTCGGCGGCTTCCTCGTCACCCAGCGCATGCTGGCGATGTACAAGAAGAAGGGCTGACGCCGATGGCCGATATCCTGTCCCCGCTCTTCTACATCGCGACGGCACTGGCCTTCGTGGTTTTCGCGCTGACCTTCACCCGGGCGCGCAGCTTCGTGCAGGCCGCCGGCGGCCGGTTCGTCGGCTTCGGCATGCTGCTGTCCACTGTCCTCATCGCTGCGGGGGTCACGATCCTCGCCCGGCAAACCGGAGCCAAGGCACAATGATCGACGCCAACCTCGCCGCGCTCCTCTATCTCGTCGCCGGCGTTCTGTTCATCCTCGCGCTGCGCGGGCTGTCGCACCCGTCCTCGGCGCGGCGCGGCAACCTGTTCGGCATGGTGGGCATGGCCATCGCCATCGTCACCACGCTGGCCGTATCGGGCATCAACGACGCGCTGAGCTGGGGGCTCATCGTCGCCGGCCTCGCGCTCGGCGGCGGCATCGGCGCCTATATGGCGCGCACGGTGAAGATGACCGACATGCCGCAGCTCGTCGCCGCCTTCCACTCGCTGGTGGGCCTTGCGGCGGTGTTTGTCGCGGCCGGGGCGCTCTATGCGCCCGAGGCGTTCGGCATCGGCGATGTCGGCCATGTCCACATGCAGGCGCTGATCGAGATGTCGATCGGCGTCGCCATCGGCGCCTTCACCTTCACCGGCTCGGTGATCGCGTTCGCCAAGCTCAACGGCAACATGAGCGGCAAGCCCATCCTGCTGCCGCTGCGCCACCTGCTGCACATGGTGCTCGGGCTGGCGCTCGTCGGCCTCGTCGTGTGGTTCGCGACGACGGGCGAGCCCTGGCTGTTCTGGGCCATCACGGCGCTGGCGCTGGTGCTGGGCGGGCTGATGATCATCCCCATCGGCGGCGCCGACATGCCGGTGGTCGTCTCCATGCTCAACTCGTATTCGGGCTGGGCGGCGGCGGGCATCGGCTTCACGCTGGGCAACACGGCGCTGATCATCACCGGCGCGCTCGTCGGCTCGTCGGGCGCCATCCTCAGCTACATCATGTGCAGGGCGATGAACCGCAGCTTCATTTCCGTGATCCTCGGCGGGTTCGGCGGCGACGATGCCGCCGCGGCCTCGGGCGAGGAGGAGACGCGCCCGGTCAAGCAGGGCTCGGCGGACGATGCGGCCTTCATGATGAAGAATGCCGGCAAGGTCATCATCGTGCCGGGCTACGGCATGGCGGTGGCGCAGGCCCAGCAGTCGGTCTCGGAACTGACGCGCAAGCTGCGCGCGGCCGGCAAGACCGTGCGCTTCGCCATCCACCCCGTCGCCGGCCGCCTGCCGGG
>PJUF01000408.1_pt1 | contig 32127 bp, 28 predicted proteins | sample 1512191 | NCBI WGS metagenome assembly PJUF01 (sample SAMN08177673, study PRJNA422409) | Feces metagenome, whole genome shotgun sequencing project. | isolation source: Chicken feces (3) enriched on wood chips | host: Gallus gallus | place: USA: Madison | collected 2015-01-15 | reverse complement strand
GGCCCGTCTAGACAGGCCGCACACACCCATTTCACCGGGAAGGGCATCCATGTCTTCAATCATCCACATCAATGGCCGCCAGATCTATGACAGCCGCGGCAACCCGACGGTCGAGGTCGATGTGGTGCTCGACGATGGCAGCTTCGGCCGCGCGGCCGTGCCCTCCGGCGCTTCCACCGGCGCCCATGAAGCGGTCGAGCTGCGCGACGGCGGCAAGCTCTACAATGGCAAGGGCGTGACCCAGGCCGTCGAGAACGTGAACAACGTCATCGCCGACGAGCTGCTGGGCATGGATGCGCTGGATCAGCTGGCTATCGACCGGGCGATGATCGATCTCGACGGCACGGCCAACAAGGGCAAGCTCGGCGCCAACGCCATCCTCGGCGTGTCGATGGCCGTGGCCAAGGCCGCTGCCGAATCGAGCGAATTGCCGTTCTACCGCTATATCGGCGGCCCGAACGCCCATGTCCTGCCCGTGCCGATGATGAATATCATCAATGGCGGCGAGCATGCCGACAATCCGATCGACATGCAGGAATTCATGATCCTGCCCGCCGGCGCCAGCTCCATCGCCGACGCGGTCCGCATTGGTTCGGAAATCTTCCACACCCTCAAGAAGGGCCTTTCGGCCGAGGGCCACAACACCAATGTCGGCGACGAGGGCGGCTTTGCCCCGAACCTGGCATCGGCCGATGACGCGCTGGGCTTCATCATGCGCTCGATCGAGAAGGCCGGCTACAAGCCGGGCGAGGACGTGTTCCTCGGTCTCGACTGTGCCTCGACCGAATATTACAAGAACGGCCGCTACGAGATGAAGGGCGAGGGCAAGTCGCTCTCCTCTGACGAAAACGTCCGCTTCCTCGAAGATCTCTCCAACCGCTATCCGATCATCACCATCGAAGACGGCATGGCCGAGGACGACTGGGACGGCTGGAAGGCGCTGACCGAGGCCATCGGCAAGAAGGTGCAGCTGGTGGGCGACGATCTCTTCGTCACCAACACCCAGCGTCTGGTCTCGGGCATCAAGATGGGCGTCGCCAACTCGATCCTGGTCAAGGTCAACCAGATTGGCTCGCTCTCCGAAACGCTCGACGCCGTCGATACCGCGCACCGCGCCAGCTACACTTCGGTGATGTCGCACCGTTCGGGCGAAACCGAGGATTCGACGATCGCGGACCTCGCCGTCGCTCTCAACTGCGGGCAGATAAAGACCGGTTCGCTCAGCCGCTCGGACCGCATGGCCAAGTACAACCAGTTGATCCGCATCGAGGAACAGCTCGGTGGTTCGGCCAAGTATGCCGGCTACTCGGTGGTCAAGGGTCGCTGATCGGTTCGGATGCCGTTACGGAAAAGCCCGGTGGCGACACCGGGCTTTTTTGTCAGTCGATGGCCCCGATGAATTCGTGGCACGCCCGTTATGCGCCCCCTAACTTGTTCAGCAATTGCCTGGTGAGAGACACTCTTGGCAGCCTCAGTATCTAGCGGGTAACAGGGGAGGGCTCGGTGCGCTCCTTACTGGCCCGGTCGCGTTCATACCGGCGCAGGCCGACGAATTCCGGAAGCCATTTCTCGCGGCGCGTTGTCCACAACTCGTATGTGGGTACAAAGCCATCCGGTGCGTCCAGCGCACCCAGATTGAGTTCGATTTCGTCATCGGAGCGGGAAAACACTGACGATCCGCAGCGCGGGCAGAAATGACGGCCCTGAAATTCGCCCGTGTCACCGCTGACCGTCACGGCTTCGGCCGGAAATATTGCCGAAGCGTGGAACAGAGCGCCATGGTGTTTGCGGCAGTCCATGCAGTGGCAGATGCCGACGCGATAGGGATCGCCGGTCGCCACGAAACGGACGGCGCCGCAAAGACAACCGCCAACGACATCGGGCCCTGGCTTTTCCATGGCTACTGGAACGCCGTTTCCGCGAAGCTCCTGAGCTTGCGCGAATGGAGGCGCTCGGCCGGTTGGTCGCGGAGGATTTCCATAGCCCTGAGGCCCACCTGCAGGTGCCTGTTGACCTGGGTGCGATAGAAGTCCGAGGCCATGCCTGGCAGTTTCAGTTCGCCATGCAGCGGCTTGTCGGAGACACAGAGCAGGGTGCCGTAAGGCACGCGGAAGCGGAAGCCGTTGGCGGCGATGGTGGCCGATTCCATGTCCAGCGCCACAGCGCGCGACTGGCTGAGCTGGCGGGTGATCTCCGCCTGGTCCCAGAGTTCCCAGTTGCGGTTGTCGAAGGTCGCTACCGTGCCTGTGCGCATGATCTTCTTGGTCTCGATCCCCTCGGTATGGGTGATCTCCTCGACCGCCTGCTCCAGCGCCACCTGCACCTCGGCAAGGGCCGGGATAGGGACCGACAGCGGCAGGTCGGCGTCGAGCACATGGTCCTCGCGCACATAGGCATGGGCAAGCACGTAGTCTCCCAGCTCCTGCGAATTCCTGAGGCCCGCGCAATGTCCGAGCATGATCCAGGCGTGGGGACGCAGGACGGCGATGTGGTCTGTGATGGTCTTGGCGTTGGAAGGACCGACGCCGATATTGACCATGGTAATGCCTTTGCCGCGTTCGGCGACCAAGTGATAGGCCGGCATCTGCGGCGTGCGCACCGGAGTCGTTCCCGACACGCCGCCGCCGCGCAGCATGTTGTCGGTCACCACGTTCCCCGGCTCGACGAAGCTCTGATAGACTTCGTGACTGCTCTTGAGGTGTTCCTTGGCGATGCGGCAGAACTCGTCGATATAGAACTGATAGTTCGTGAAGATCACGAAATTCTGGAAATGTGACGCATCCGTGCCGGTATAATGCGCCAGCCGGAACAGCGAGTAGTCGACGCGCGGCGCCGTGAAGGCGGAAAGCGGATAGGGCCCCCCGCGCGGCGGCACATAGGTGCCGTTGGCGATCTCGTCATCGGTATTGGCCAGGTCCGGCGCGTCGAACAGATCGCGCAACGGCATGTCCATGGCATTGAGGGTCGCCCCGTCGACATGCTGGCGCAGGCCAAGCGCGTAATGCAGCGGTATCGGCGTTTCCGACTCGCCCACGTCGATCGTGCCGCCATGATTCTTGAGAATCACCGCGAACTGTTCCTGCAGATAGCCCTTGAACAGGTCCGGCGCCGTTACCGTGGTGCGATAAAGCCCCGGCGTATGCAGATAGCCATAGGGCAGGGTGCTCTCATGCTTGGAATAGCTGGTCGAGCGGACCTCGACCTGCGGATAGTAAGCACGCACGCGCCCCGACGGCACGTCGCCGCGGCTGAGCGCCTCAAGATGGGTGCGGATGAAATCGCAGTTGCGATGATAGATGTGGGCGACGTGAGCCCAGGCCTCGGCAGGGTCGGTGAAGGATTGTTTTTCGAGGCGTGGCGGGCTGAGTGTCATGTGTATCCTCTGGCGCCACCCGCGGATCGGGCGGCAGGGTTGGAATCGTCGGTTCTGTCACTGCCAATATAGAAGCGACATGACGGCTTCTCAACGTGGCCGCCGGCATCCGCCGGTCTTTCACAGTTCGGTGAGGCGCTCTTTTCTCGCCGCAATTGCCGCCCATCTTTCACCCAGTTCATCGGCGACGCAAACGACCCATGCAACCGATGAGCGGGAAATGGTTTGCCGCATGTCCCCCAAGCCCTCAACAGCGCGGTGGACCAAATCCCCAAGAGGCCGCCCGGCAGCAATGCTGTGGCGGCCTTTACTATTTTGGGTATGTCGCCCTGAGCCGGCTGACAGAATAGGCGGCCAGTTCCCGCAGGACATCGAGGTCGATATCGGCTAGGCGCTTGATATAGAGGCATGCCTTGCCCATGCGATGCTTGCCGAGCCGGGCCAGCAATCCAGCCCGATGCGCAGCCTCTTCGCCCTCGTAGGTACCCATCAGGTAGATGCTGAATTCGGCCCTGCGCGGCGCAAAGCCGACGAGGAAGCTTTCGCCCTCATGCCCGCTGTCATAGCGATAGTGGTAATGTCCGAAGCCAACCATAGTGCCCCAGAGCACCGGCGGTTCGTCGGAGACTTCCTGCATCAACCTGACCAGAGTGTGCGCGTCCGCCTGTCTCTGCTTGTCGTCCAGCGCGGCCAGAAACGCGTCGACATCGCCGGTTCCGGCCCTGGTCTTCTGCTCAGCCAAGTCAGTCTCCTGCCGCCCCGTAGTCCACGACCGTTTCCGGGTTCATCTCGCCATCATAGCTGGCATCGATCGCGAAAGAGTCGAGCCGGAATTCGCCATCGTCGAAGATCCATGTCCCGGTGGAGCTGGCATCACCGATCCCGCGCCAGAGGCTGGTCGATGTGACGGTGAGCGTCTCGGGATCAAACTCGGAATTCACGAGAATGGTTTGCGCGCCCATGCCGGTTACGGTCAGGCTCTCAAGCCCCGCATCTATGTCGTCATTGGCATAGACGGCATCATAGGTGGGCGCGGCGAAGGCCAGGGGCTGCAATCCCTCATAGTCCCGCAACCAGTAATAGGCGTGCTGGATATTGTAGGCGCCGGCGCCGCAGAACACGCGGAAGAGCGTGATGTCCTGCGCGTCGTCGGCCCCGCCCCAACTTGGGGTGTAGCTGAAGGTCCAGCTGGAAAACGAATCCTCGGGTACGAAGCCGCCCTCGGGCACCTCGCAATAGCTGCCGCCCGAAAGGCTATGCAGCTTCATGACGCGCTTTTCGAGCGATGCGTCCTGGGCCGCGGCCATGGGAACGGAAACGGCCATCAGCGACAGCCAAAGCAATGGACGGATCATCGGGCATCCCTTATGTCGAAGCCAAACGCACCGGACGGAGTGCCGTGCGCCCGCCATTCAAGCAGATCGGGGCCGAAATGACCGCAAAAATCATCGACGGAAAACGCTTTGCCGAAGACCTGCGCGGCCGCATTGCCGGTCACGTGGCGCGCCTCAAGGCCGAACACGGCATTACCCCGGGTCTGGCCGTGGTGATCGTGGGCGAAGACCCGGCCAGCCAGGTCTATGTGTCCAATAAGGCAAAGCAGACCGCCGAAGTGGGCATGAATTCGTTCAAGCATGAACTGCCTGCGGACACTTCGGAGGCCGACCTCCTGGCCCTCGTGCAAAAACTCAATGCCGACCCAGAAGTCCATGGCATTCTCGTGCAGATGCCGGTGCCAAAGCATATCGATCCGAATAAGGTCATCGAAGCCATCGACCCGGCCAAGGATGTCGACTGCTTCACGCCCGCCAATGTCGGTAAGGTACAGATCGGCCTGCCGGGCCCGGTCTCATGCACGCCACTGGGATGCCTGATGCTGCTGCGCGACGAGCTTGGCTTGCTCGAGGGCAAGCATGCGGTCATCATCGGTCGCTCCAATCTCGTCGGAAAGCCGATGATGCAGCTGCTGCTGCGGGACAATTGCACCGTCACCGTCGCCCATTCGAGGACCAGGGATCTCGCAGACGTGGTGCGTCAGGCCGATATCGTAGTCGCTGCCGTCGGGCGCCCGCAGATGATCAAGGGCGACTGGATCAAGCCCGGCGCAACCGTCATCGACGTCGGCATCAACCGTATCGACGCTCCCGAGCGCGGCGCGGGCAAGACGCGCTTGGTCGGCGACGTCGACACCGCTGCTGCTTCGGAGGTCGCGGCCGCCATTACCCCCGTTCCGGGCGGGGTGGGACCGATGACGATTGCCTGCCTGCTTGCCAATACCGTCACCACCGCATCGCTGATGAATGGCCTGACGCCGCCCAGCGACCTGACGGCATGAACGATATTGCCCACGATCCTGGCGGCAAGGTGCGCCTGCGCCTGGGCCAAGGCGTCCGCGGCGACGCCCTGATGAGCGCCGATGGGCGCTATCGCCAGCGCATGCGGCGATGGCTGGGGGAGGCCTTTCCCGACGACTATATCGTCTTCATCGGCATGAACCCCTCGACCGCCGATGCGACGGTCGACGATCCGACCTGCGCCCGCGAATGGACCTTTGCCCGGCGCGAAGGCTTTTCCGGCATGGTCAAATGCAATGTGGGCGACTACCGCGCCACCGACCCGAAAATGCTGCTTGCTCCTGGCATTGCCGCCGTGTCGCCCGCCAATCTGCCGGTCATAAGGGAAGCGGCCAATGGTGCAGGGCGCGTGGTGCTTTGCCACGGCAAGCTCAACAAGGCCCTCGCGCCGGCCGGGCAGGAATTGGTCGCCGCTCTCCGCGCCGACGGCATCGACCTTTGGTGCTTCGGCACCAATGCCGATGGCTCACCCAAGCACCCGCTCTATTTGCGGGCCGATACGCAACTGGTTCGGTTTTAGGAAGTCCCTCCTCATCCGCCGTTCGGGCAGCGGGTGCCGAGCTGGACGAGCGCAGTCCTACCCCAAGAGGTAGAACATCCTTGCCACCGTATGGTCGCGCAGGGCCTGGGCCGGGAGCCTGCCTGTCAGCGCCGCGATCACCTGACTCGTATCCGCCACGGCGCTCGCGTCCACGATCACCTTGCTGAATGCCGGCCGCATGTCGCGCCGATGTTCTTCGAGCAGATTGTAGAGCAGCGCCCGGACGTCGGTCTGCGCGGCGCAGGCAAGGCACTGGTCGCCATCGGCGTGGCCGTGGCCGGTATTGGCCGGCAGACGGATGAGGGCCGTGTCACTTTCCAGCGCCAGCAATTGGCTGGGATTGGTAATGAGGGTGACGGGGATCTGTGTCATAGCGTGGGTTTTCACTACTCCGCCGCCGCCCGACCCGGGATGTAATTGAGGATCGGTGCGAGCCAGCGCTCGACGGCCTCGACTTCCATGCCCTTGCGTCGGGCATAATCCAGCACCTGGTCGTGCTCGACCTTGGCCACGCCGAAATAATAGGCGTCGGGGTGGCTGAAATAGAGACCAGACACCGACGAACCGGGCCACATGGCGTAGCTTTCGGTCAGGGTAACGCCCACCTGCTTTTCGGCGCCGAGCAGTCGGAACAATGTGGTTTTTTCGGTGTGGTCGGGTTGCGCAGGATAGCCCGGGGCAGGGCGGATGCCGCGATAGGTTTCAGCGATCAGCTGCTCGGGTGACAGGGTCTCGTCTGCGGCATAGCCCCAGAGGTCGGTCCGCACCTGGCGATGCATGTATTCGGCCAGCGCCTCGGCGTAACGGTCGGCCAGCGCCTTGACGAGGATGGACGAGTAATCGTCATTGGCACGCTCGAATCTTTCGGCGATGGCCACTTCCTCAATGCCGGCAGTGACGACGAAACCGCCCAGATAGTCGGGCTTGCCCGCCGGCGCCACGAAGTCGCTGAGCGCCATGTTCGGCTTGCCGTCGCGTTTGGAGAGCTGCTGGCGGAGAGTGAAGAGCGTGGCGAGCTCTTCGGTCCGGTCCTCGCTCGTATAGAGCCGGATATCGTCGCCGACCGCATTGGCCGGCCAGAAGCCGACAATGGCCCTGGGCTTGAACCAGTTCTCATCGATGATCTGCTTGAGCATCTTCTGCGCATCGGCCCAAAGGGCACGAGCTGCCTCGCCCTGCTTCTCGTCTTCGAGAATGGCAGGGTAGCGGCCTTTGAGCTCCCAAGTCTGGAAGAAGGGCGTCCAGTCGATATAGCCGGCAAGCTCTGCCAGGTCGAACGCCTCGAATACCCGCGTGCCGAGGAAACTGGGCTTTGGCGGGGTGTAACCGCCCCAGTCGGGCTTGAAGGCATTGGCGCGGGCACTCTCGAGCGGCAGGCGCTTTTTCTCCGCCTCGGCCCGCTCATGGGCCGCCGCTGCCTTGGCATATTCGGCGCGCACCTGTTCGATGAAGGTTACCTTTTCGCCCGACAGCAAGTTCGAAACCACGCCCACTGCGCGGCTGGCATCGTTGACATGAACGGCCTGGCCCCTGGCGTAGCGCGGGTGGATCTTGACCGCCGTATGCACCCGGCTGGTCGTCGCGCCACCGATCAGCAGCGGGATGTCGAAGCCTTCGCGCTCCATTTCGGAGGCGACATGAACCATCTCGTCGAGCGACGGCGTGATGAGGCCGGAGAGGCCGATGACGTCGACTTTCTCAGCCCGCGCGGTCTCGAGGATCTTCTGGGTCGGCACCATGACGCCCAGATCGATGATCTCGTAATTATTGCAGGCCAGCACGACGCCGACGATATTCTTGCCGATATCGTGCACGTCGCCCTTCACCGTCGCCATCAGCACCTTGCCCGCGGTCTGGCGTTCGCCCGCGACACCGCCATTGGCTGCCTTCTCGGCCTCCATATAGGGAAGCAGATAGGCGACGGCCTGCTTCATTACGCGGGCCGACTTGACCACCTGCGGCAGGAACATCTTGCCCGATCCGAAGAGGTCGCCGACCACGTTCATGCCGGCCATCAGCGGGCCCTCGATGACGTGAAGCGGGCGCTCGAAGGTCTGGCGCGCCTCCTCGGTATCGGCCTCGATGAATTCGGTGATGCCGTTGACCAGCGCATGGGTGATGCGCTCGCCCACCGGCAGGTCGCGCCACCGTGTATCCTTGGCCTTGCCGGCACCGCCGCCCTGGCCCTTGTAGCGTTCCGCGAGCTCCAGCATGCGATCGGTGGAGTCGGCACGCCGGTTGAGGATCACGTCATCGCAGGCGTCGCGCAATTCCTTGTCGATGGTTTCATATACTGCGAGCTGCCCGGCATTGACGATGCCCATGTCCATGCCGTTCTGGATGGCATAGTAGAGGAAGACGGCGTGCATCGCCTCGCGCACCGGCTCATTGCCGCGGAACGAGAAGCTGAGGTTGGAAATGCCGCCGGAAATATGGACATGCGGCAACTGCGTGGTGATTTCCCGGGTCGCTTCGATGAAGTCGACGCCGTAGTTGTTGTGCTCCTCGATGCCCGTCGCTACGGCGAAGACGTTGGGATCGAAGATGATGTCCTCGGGTGGGAAGCCGACTTCGTCCACGAGGATGCGATAGGCGCGGGCGCAGATTTCGACCTTGCGTGCCTTGGTATCGGCCTGTCCGGTCTCGTCGAAGGCCATGACCACCATGGCAGCGCCATAGGCTTTTACCAGCCGCGCATGATGGATGAACTGGGCCTCGCCTTCCTTGAGCGAGATGGAATTGACCAGCGCCTTACCCTGCACGCATTTGAGGCCCGCCTCGATCACCTCCCACTTGGAAGAGTCGATCATCAGCGGCACCTTGGCGATGTCGGGCTCGGCAGCCAGCAGGTTGAGGAAATCGACCATCACCTGCTGGCTGTCGATCAGGCCCTCGTCCATGTTGATGTCGATGACCTGTGCGCCATTGGCCACCTGGTCGCGCGCCACATCGAGGGCCGCCGTGTAGTCTCCGGCTGTGATGAGCTTGCGGAAGCGTGCTGAGCCAGTGACATTGGTGCGCTCGCCGATATTGACGAACGGAATGTCGCTGGTGAGCGTGAAGGGCTCAAGGCCAGCCAGCCGCAGGAGCTTTCCGGCCTCCGGCACCTGACGCGGCTGATACTTCGCCGCCATTTCTGCGATGGCGCGGATGTGGTCAGGCGTCGAGCCGCAGCAGCCGCCGACGATGTTGAGCAGGCCATCGGCGGCGAAGGCACGCAACTGGCCGGCCATCTGCTCTGGCGTCTCGTCATAGGCGCCCATTTCATTGGGCAGGCCGGCATTGGGATAGGCGCAAATGAACGTATCGGCGACGCCCGACAGCTCGGAAATATGGTCGCGCATCAGGTCGGCACCCAAGGCGCAGTTGAGACCGATAGTGATCGGCCTGGCGTGGCGCACCGAATACCAGAAGGCCGTCGGCGTCTGCCCCGAAAGGGTGCGGCCGCTGAGGTCGGTGATCGTGCCCGAGATCATGATCGGCACATCGATGCCGCGCTCTTCGAACAGTCGTTGCGCGGCAAAGATGCCGGCCTTGGTGTTTAGCGTGTCGGTGATGGTTTCGAACAGCAGGAGGTCTGCGCCGGCATCCACCAGCCCGCGGATCGCCTCGCCATAGGCTTCCACCAGCTCGTCGAAGGTGATGGCGCGGTGTCCGGGGCTGTTGACGTCCGTCGACATGGACGAGGTCTTGTTGGTTGGCCCCAGAGCTCCGGCCACGAAACGGCGGCGACCATCCGCAGCCTCGGCGCGCAAGGCTGCCCGTCGTGCCACGACGACGCCCTTGAAGTTGATGTCGTAGACTGCGCTTTCACAGCCATAGTCGGCCTGCGCTACCGAAGTGGCAGAAAAAGTGTTGGTCTCGACGATGTCGGCACCGGCCATGAAATAGGCGTAGTGGATATCCTCGATTTTCTGCGGTTCGGTCAGGACCAGCAGGTCGTTGTTGCCCTTGAGCGGGTGGGTCCAGTCCTTGAACCGTTCGCCGCGGAAATTCTGCTCGTCGAGCCCAAGGCGCTGAATCATCGTGCCCATCGCGCCGTCCAGCACCAGGATACGCTCGCCCATGGCCTTGACGAGCGCGGCGCGCACGTCGGTCCAGTCAGGGAGGACAGGGGCAGTGGTGATCGGGGAGGGGCTCATCGCGACCTCGCTTTCTTTGCTGGCGGGCGCGAACAGGCGCCACGCGCATCACATAAAGATATCTTTATATCAGTCAAGCGACAAGGCCTTGGTTCGGCGGCCCGCTATGCGCTCATCACCGGCGCGTCTTAACTCCCGATAAACCGTAAAATTGTTCCTTAATTTGAAACACCTGCCGCCAAGGCTATGCTTTCGCGCGAAAACCATTGATTTTGTAGAGTATTGCGTACCGTGACGACCTCCTGGCGAAGCGCCGTCCGTATGATTGCCCTCTCGGCTCTCGTCCTGCCCATGATCGCGGCCTGTGCCAGCGCCGGAGGCCTCGGTGCCACCGTCAAGCGATCGGCCTTCACCTCGAGCGAATACGGTGTCGCAGTGTCACCGCGCGTGACCAACGATCCCAACCCGCCGCGCGGCGGCGGACGCTATCAGGTCGGCAAGCCCTACACGGTGCGCGGCAAGACCTATGTCCCCGAGCATAATCCCAGTTACGCCGCTTCGGGCACCGCCTCCTGGTATGGATCGGACTTTCACGGCCGCCGTACGGCGAATGGCGAGATCTTTTCCGCCAATGCCATCACTGCCGCGCATCCGACACTGCCGCTGCCCTCCTATGTGCGCGTGACCAATACCGACAACGGCCGTTCGCTGGTCGTGCGGGTGAACGATCGCGGACCCTATGTTTCCGGTCGCATCGTCGATCTCAGCTACCGCGCTGCCTCGATGCTGGGCTACGTGAACAAGGGCTCTGCCAATGTGCAGGTCGAATATGTGGGGCAGGCGCCGCTGGAAGGTGATGACACGAGGACGCTCGTTGCCAGCTACAATGGTCCCAACGATTTCGAGAGCGGCCCAATCCGCACCGCCAGTGCCGGCGAAAGCAATCGCAGTCTGGTCGGCATGACCACCAATTTCCTTAACGGCCTCTTTTCATATGCCGACACGACGCCGCAGCAGGCCGATGTCGCAATCGGCTCCGCCCATGCAGCCGTCAATGCGATGGCGTCGGGCAATGCCGATCTGGCTGCCTGGGCTGCGTCGGTCGATGCGGATCGTCGAGCCATCACCATGCCGCTGGGCACATTTGCCGATGCCGGCAATGCCATAGCCGTGGCACAGGAATTCGCCGTGCTCGGCGCTGTCACCGAAGAGCGGGTAACCATCGGTGGCCAGCCGGCGACAAGACTGGTTCTTACCCATCTCAAGCCCGGTGCGACGGCCGAGGACGCACACAATCTTGCGCGCCAGCTTGGCCTCTAGGACGCAAGTCTTTATGACTCTGGCCTGCACGATGCCGAGACATCCTTTCGTTGTCGCGCGCATGACGTAAGGGGAACTGCCTGTGAGAGTGCTTATCGCAATCGTCGCCTTTCTGGCTCTGGCGGGACAGGCGCTCGCCCAGGCCGATTTCGACACCAAGGCGAAGTTTGCAGTGCTGATGGACTACGAGTCCGGCACGGTGATCTATCAGAAAGATGCCGACAGCCGACTCGAACCGGCCAGCATGACCAAGCTCATGACGCTGGCCGTGGTTTTCAATGAGTTGCGTGCCGGCCGCATCAGCCTCGACGACCAGTTCTTCGTGTCCGAAAATGCATGGCGCACAGGCGGAGCATCTTCAGGCGGCTCCACCATGTTCGCCGAACTCAATTCCCAGATTCGCGTCGAGGACCTGATCCGCTCGGTCATCATCCAGTCGGGCAATGACGCGGCCATCGTGCTGGCCGAGGGTATTGCGGGCTCCGAAGGCACCTTCGCGGTGATGATGAACGAGCTAGCCGGAAATCTCGGGCTCGACGGCTCGAACTTTACCAATTCCACCGGTCTGCCCGACCCCAACGAATATTCCACGGCCCGCGACCTGGCAGAACTGGGCCGCTATCTCATTCGCGAATTTCCCGAATTCTACCATTACTTCTCCGAGCCGGAGATGGAGTGGAACGGCATCAAGCAGGCAAACCGCAATTCGCTGGTCGAAATGGGCATCGGCGTGGACGGGCTCAAGACGGGCCACACGGAAGCGGCCGGTTACGGATCGGTGACCTCGACGGCCCAAGGCGACCGGCGCCTCGTCGCCGTCGTGCATGGACTGACCTCGATGCGCGAGCGTACCGAGGAAGCGCGCAAGCTGCTCACCTGGGGCGCCCGCGCATTCGAGCGCTTCACCCCCTACGCTGCGGGGCAAGTGGTCGCCTACGCCGACGTCTATGGCGGCACAAGCCCCAATGTCGGCCTGATCGGCAAAGGTGAAATCGCGCTCTACCTGCCGCGCGGCTCGCGCCAGTGCCTCAGCGCCACCGTGGACTATTCGGCGCCCCTGATGCCCCCCATCAGCGAAGGCCAGCAGATTGCCGAGCTTCGTGTCTTCTGTAACGACCAGCTGGTTCAGTCCGCGCCGCTTTATGCGGCCGAAAGTGTCGGACAGGGCGATCTCGTCCGTCGCGCAACCGATGCCTTGAAGCAACTGGCATTGGGTTGGCTCTAGCGGCCTGGATCCAGTTGGGTCACGCAGCTGACCGCCGCCTCCTGACGTAGGGGGGCAACGAGGTGTTGCTAAGCCTTTTCCCGCCTCGCTATGTGCCCTAAATAGAGAGCCGACCAAGGAATCGTCTGCCCATGCTCGAAGCGCCCAATCGCCGGCCAGCTCGCTTCATCACTTTTGAAGGCGGCGAAGGCGTCGGCAAGTCCACGCAGGTCCGGCGGTTGCTCAACAATCTGAGCGACCACGCTGTGGAAGCGGTGCGCACGCGCGAGCCGGGCGGCACCCCCAAGGCCGAAGCCATTCGCTCCTTCATTCTCCAGGGCCGATCAGAGGCATGGGGCGCCGGCGCAGAGGCGGTGCTGTTCGCCGCGGCCCGGCTTGACCATGTGAACCAGCTCATCGCGCCGAACCTTGCTGACGGGCGCTGGGTGATTTCCGACCGCTTCTGCGACTCGACGCGCGCTTATCAGGGGCTTACCGGCGGCGTCGATGACCGATTGATCGACGCGCTGGAAAACCTGGCGCTCGATGGGCATACGCCGGACCTGACCGTAGTGCTCGACATGGATCCGGCCATTGCCTTCAAGCGTGTCGAGCAGCGCGCCGTCGAAGATGGGCTCCAAGTAACCGGCGACCGGTTCGAAAAGGAAGAACTGGACTGGCACAAACGGCTGCGCCAGAATTTCCTCGATATTGCCGAACGCAATGCCGACCGTTGCGTCGTCATTTCCGCAGAGCAGGGCGAGGACGCGCTTGAAGCTGCCATCTGGGAAGTCGTGAGCAGCCGCTTTCCCGAGCTGCAAGCCAGGCCGGTGGCGTGACCGATCCTGCCGCGCTTGCCGATTTGCCGCTGCCCGAACAGCGCCAGGCCGCCATCGGTCACGAGGCGGCGCGACAGGCCGTGCTCAGCCAGCTGGCCGAACGCCGGCTGCCAGGCGCCATCATGCTCCATGGCCCGCAGGGAATCGGCAAGGCAACCCTGGCTTTCGAGCTGGCAACCGCCATCCTGACGGCGACGGGAGACGAGGACAGCCATCGCGTCAGCGAGCAGGTTTCGGCACTTTCTCATCCCAACCTCTCCGTACTGCGCCGCCGCCCCAAGGATTCCAAGTCCTACTATACGGTGATCCGCGTCGAGGACGTCCGCGACCTGCGGGATGGGCTGCATCACACGCGGGGCAGAGCGGGTCACCGCATCGCCGTTCTCGACAGCATCGACGATTGCAATCCATCCGCCGCCAACGCCCTGCTCAAGACGCTCGAAGAACCGCCGGCCGATACGACATTCTTTCTCATTTCCCATCGCCCCGGACAGCTCCTGCCCACCATTCGCTCGCGTTGCCACAACCTGGCGCTGCGGCCGCTCACTGATGATCAGGTCGCAACGGTCGTCGCGGCCAGCCAGCCGCAGTTGGAACAGGCGGCGCTGGAGCGCGCCATCCAGCTATCCGGCGGACGGCCGCGCCGTGCCTTCGAGACGCTGGCTCTGGCGGAAAACTCGCCGGTCGGCGCCCTGCTGATGTGGCTGCGCCAGCCGGCCGCGGCGCCGATCGCCGCCGAACTGCAGCTTGCCGACGCCCTGGGCAGCGATCCGCAGGGCGCCGACATGTCCTTCGCCCGCGAAATTCTCAACGACTGGCTGGCCGGGGAGATGCGCGACGCCGCCATGCAGGCCGGTGATCGCAGGCGTCTTGCCTCTGCCACGGAGCTATGGGAGAAGGCAGGCCACCTCCTGGGCGAAGCCGACAGCGTCAACCTCGATATGAAACAGACGCTGGTGGTGATCTTCGACGCCATCCGAAAACACTGCGCCCTCACCGTCAATTCCGAGCCAGCATGACCGCCAAGCCCTTTTACGTTACCACCGCGATCTCCTATCCCAATGGCGCGCCCCATATCGGCCACGCCTATGAGATGATCGCCACCGACGCCATTGCGCGCTGGAAGCGGCTCGAGGGCAGGGAGGTCTATTTCCTCACCGGCACCGACGAGCATGGCATCAAGATGGTGCAGACGGCCGCCAAAGAGGGCATTCCGGTCCGCGATCTGGCAGATCGCAATGCGGGCGAATTCCGCCGCCTCGCCGAGGCGCTGAATCTCTCCAATGACGATTTTATCCGCACCACCGAGCCGCGCCATCACGAGGCCTCGCAGGCCATCTGGAAGAAGATGGCGGCCAGTCAGAATGGCGATATCTTCCAGTCCACCTACAAGGGCTGGTATTCGGTGCGCGACGAGGCCTATTTCGATGAAGCCGAGCTGACCGAGAAGGATGGGAAGCGTTTCGCGCCCTCGGGCGCCGAGGTGGAATGGGTGGAGGAGCCGACCTATTTCTTCCGCCTTTCAGCCTATCAGCAGAAGCTTCTCGACCTCTACGAACAAAATCCCGATTTTATTGCGCCAAAAGAGCGTCGCAACGAGATCATTTCCTTCGTCAAAAGCGGCCTGCAGGACCTGTCCATCTCGCGCACGACGTTCGACTGGGGGATTCCCGTGCCGGATGCGCCGGGCCACGTCATGTATGTCTGGGTCGATGCGCTGACCAACTACATCACCGGCGTCGGCTATCCCGATGAGCAGAGCGACCTGTTCAAGAAGTTCTGGCCGGCGGACCTGCATGTCATTGGCAAGGACATCATCCGCTTCCACACCGTCTACTGGCCCGCCTTCCTGATGAGCGCCGGGCTTGATGTGCAGCACCGCGTCTTCGCCCATGGCTTTCTGACCGTCGATGGCCAGAAGATGAGCAAGTCGCTGGGCAATGTCATCGATCCGTTCGAGCTGGTCGAGATCTTCGGGCAGGATGCAGTGCGCTATTTCTTCCTGCGCGAAGTCTCCTTCGGCAACGATGGCGACTATTCAAATGAGAAGCTGGTCAACCGCGTCAATGCCGACCTCGCCAACAATCTGGGCAATCTGGCGCAGCGTTCGCTCTCGATGATCAACAAGAACTGCGAGGGCAGGGTGCCCGCGTTCGGTCACGCGACTGCAGCGGACGAGGCACTCGAAAAGGAAGTCGGCGAAGCCATCCAGGCCGCGCAGAAGGCCATGGACGAACAGCTGGTGCATGAGGCGACCGGCGCGCTGATCGCGGCGTTGAGTTCGGCCAACAATTACTTTGCCGCGCAGGAACCCTGGGCGCTCAAGAAGACCGATCCGGAGCGCATGGCCACGGTGCTCTATCGCACCGCCGACACCGTGCGGCGCCTTTCCATCCCGATGCTTGCCTTCGTGCCGGCCTCCGCGGCCAGGCTGCTCGACCAGCTCGCTGTGCCGGAAGGCGATCGCATCCTGCCGCTGGCGTTGGTCAAGGACCGGCTGGTGCCGGGTACGGAATTGCCCGTGCCGCAGGGCGTCTTTGCCCGGCTCGAAAAGCCGGTCGAATAAGATGCTGATCGACAGCCACTGCCACCTCGATTTCGAGGCGCTGTCCGCCGACCTAGACGGCGTCATGGCCCGCGCCGCGGCGGCCGGGGTCACCTGCATGGTGACGATTTCCACACGCGTGGATAACTTTTCCACCTATGCGGGCTTGGCGGAACGTTTCGACAACGTCTGGTGCTCCGTTGGCACGCATCCGCATAATGCGGACCAGGAACTGCATGTCACGGTGGATGAACTTGTCCGGCTAAGTGCCCATCCGCGCTGCGTGGCCATCGGTGAAGCGGGCCTTGACTATTTCTACGACAATGCGCCACGCGAGGCCCAGGCCACCGGCCTCCGACGTCACATCGCGGCCGCACGCATCACCGGTCTTCCACTGGTTATCCACAGCCGGCAGGCGGACGATGATATGGCTGCGATCCTCGAGGAGGAAAGCGGGCAGGGCGCCTTCCCCTTCGTCCTCCATTGCTTCACTGCAGGCATGGAACTGGCGCGGCGGGCGCTCGACCTGGGCGGGTACATCTCGTTTTCCGGTATCGTGACCTTCAAGAATGCCCAGGAAATTCAGGACGTCGCAAAGATCGTGCCGGCCGACCGCTATCTCGTCGAGACCGACGCGCCATATCTGGCGCCCATCCCGCATCGCGGCCAGTCCAACGAGCCGAGCTTCGTGCGCCATACGGCTCAAAAAGTCGCCGAACTGCGTGGGCTCAGCCTCGAACAGCTGGGTGCGGAAACCACCGCCAATTTCGGCCGGCTGTTCTCGAAAACCGGCGTGAGGTGATCTCGTGGCGGCGCCGGACCGGATCATCGCGACCATTCTCGGCTGCGGATCATCGGGCGGGGTGCCACGCATCGGCAATGTGTGGGGCGCCTGCGATCCGCACGAAGTCCGAAACCGTCGCCGTCGCTGCTCTCTGCTCATCGAGGGCTGGACGCACGGAATTTCCGAGCCCACGCGTGTACTGATCGACACCGGCGCCGATCTGCGCGAGCAACTGCTCGACGCCCTTGTCGATCGCGTGGACGCCGTGCTCTACACCCATGAGCATGCCGACCATACCCATGGCATCGACGATCTGCGCGTGCTGGCGCTGCACAATCGGCGGCGGGTCGACGTCTATTTCTCCCGCGAATGCGGCGAACGACTACGCGAGGCTTTCGGCTATTGCTTTTCGACGCCGCCAGGCAGTTCCTATCCGCCGATCCTCAATGCGCACGAAATCGCCGATGGCGACGTGGTCAGCGTCGATGGTCCTGGCGGCACGCTCGCCATCCGCGCCTTCGACCTGGTCCACGGCGACATCAACGCCTTCGGCTACCGCATTGGCGGTCTTGCATATTGCTGCGACCTGTCGGCCATACCGAAAAGCGCCGAACCTGCGCTGGCGGCGCTCGACACCTGGATCGTCGATGCCTTGCGGCCAACGCCGCATCCAAGCCATCTGAGCCTGCCGGAAACGCTCGATCTCATCGACCGCTTCGCGCCACGCCAGGCAGTGCTCACCAACATGCACATCGATCTCGACTATCGCATAACGGACGCCGAGACACCGGCCCAAGTCACGCCGGCCTTCGATGGCATGCAGATCGACGTTCTGACGGGGCACATCCTCAATCGCTGACCGACTTGTCCACGCCTGGGTTTTTGCGGGATATGATGCTGGCACCACATGCGTTGACGAAGCCAGCGGAAGCCAGACTTCGAAAACATAAAAGTTCCATAATATATATTATGCGAAAAACATCTTGGGCTCTTTGTGGCAAGGAGGCTCTCAACCTGTGTCTCCCATCACATAACCTGACAACTTATCCGTATTCCTTGCATTCTCGGCGCTAGGTCCCACCCCTAATCCATACAACCAAGCGCATCGCCTACCTCAGATGGATACAGCGGCCCCTATTGCATAAGTCTACAACATCGCGCGGATCGCGATGATGGATCGCCTTTGCCTGCCGGCTGTTCGATGTCGGTCAAACGCCTTACGGGGCTTCCGAAGCTTTTGCTTCCTGATGCTGTTTGAGCAGCTTCTCAACAATCAGGTACGCATGTGTGTTCGCGCCGAGCGCCTCAATCTTGAGCGCCTGGATTACGGCAGGATCGATGTAGAGCAGCAATGGCTTGCGGCCGTCTGGACGCGCCTTCGTTGCACCTGGTTCGGGGTTCGACTGCATACCTGCTTCATACCATGCCGGTGTCGTGCCGCAAGGCGCGGCCCAAGATATATCGGGGGTCCGACACTCCTGTTGCGCTTCATTGTATCGATAGCGCTCAACCGGCGAGACGCCCTGATAGCTAGATATCTGTTGACTGCCTACTCCGTACTGTACTTAAATGGAACTGGGTCTATGCAGCAGGCCCTCGATGTTACCTACGTGACCTTCGAGGCTTGCTGATGTAGGCCCGTCGTTTCGGCCAAGTCGCGACGCCCCATCCTCATGTGCGCTGCGTGGCGACAAAATCATAGTTGCCGCCGAATACAGCCGCTCCTCCATCAACTTCTGGCACAGCACGTTGTAGCGAAGGGCATACGAGGCCCCCTTGAACGCCGGAAAAACGGGAAAATGTGGCGCCACGTCCTTCACGGATGAGTCGGACTCCGCACAGTCCTCAAGCAGCATCAGCCACCCCACGAACGGCCGGGGCCGGTCCTTGCCAAAGGCTCCGCTGTTCTGCGCCCGCAGTTGCTATTGTCTCGATCGCCGCTTCCACCAGCGATAGCCCGGCAAACGACAGCTGCTTTTCGGGCATGGAGAATCCTCTTGGGGTCAAGTCGGTCGACATAGCGACACTATACCTGAAGGACCAGTTCACGCAGAGAACAAAAGCGGAACGATTGAGCTATCCACGGGCATCTGCCACGTGGCTGCCGAGTCTACAGGCCGGGTACTTGCGGCGGCGGACCAACGTGTCAGACTTCGGGGACAACGAGAGGAAATCCCCCCATGTCCACCGCCTTGGTCATTGCCGAAATCAAAGCATTCTTGGGGCGCAAAGGTGCCGGCGTCCTGTGTATCCGAGGCAAATGGGGCGTTGGAAAGACTTTCACTTGGAACGAGAGCCTGGAATCCGCACGCAAAACCGTTGAGGCGCCGATATCCAACTACTCCTATGTATCTCTGTTCGGATTGGGCTCCCTTGCAGCGCTGAAGTTCGCCATTTTCGAGAACGTGGTGTCCCTTCAAGGGGACCGGCCACTGACGGCAGACATCGATAGTCTGCAAAGCTTCGTCGAATCTGCTCCAAGCCAGTGGCGCAAGCTCGTTGGTTTCGCAAAGAAGCTACCTATCGTCAGCCAATTCACAGGCGACGAGGCGACCGGGACCATATCCTTCCTCACCATTCGCAATATGGTCGTGTGCATCGACGACTTGGAGCGGAAGGGGGCGGGCCTCTCGGTCTCTGACGTATTGGGGCTGGCGTCCGAGCTACGGGAACGAAAAGGTTGCAAGGTCGTATTTCTTCTCAACGAGGAAGAGCTTGACGATAAGGCCAGCTTCGAGAGCTACCTGGAGAAAGTCGTCGACGTTTCACTGCTTTTCGATCCCACTGCGGCGGAATCGGCCGCTATTGCCAAACGCGGCGCAGACGGCATCCTCGACCGAACGGCCGAGCTGTGCCAGTCCCTTGGGGTCCGCAACATCAGGGTCATCAAAAAGATCGATAAGCATGTCCGTGATGCCCACAAGCTTCTGAAAGACATGAAGCCAGGTGTTTTCGCGAACGCCAGCGCCTCGATTGCGCTGCTGGGATGGTCCCATTACCAGCCTAAGGAGGCACCATCACTGGAATACATCATACGCTACAACAGCATTGCTTCACGCAAGGAGCCCACGCCACAGGAGGCGACCTGGAACGCGCAGTTGGCTGCCTATGGCTACACCGTGACGGATGAATTCGACCTGGAACTTCTCAAAGGGGTGCAACGGGGCTTCTTCGACGATGCGGAGATCATGACCCACGCAGCGGCCCTTCAGGCCAAACTCGTGGCCAAGGAAGCGGATGGTTCGTTTGAACAGGCGTGGGATCTATATCACGACTCCTTCGACGACAACGAAGAGGAGGCCGTGACAGGCATCTACGAGTCATTCTTGAAGAACATCCCCTATATCTCTCCACTGAATCTGAATGGCACTGTCACCTTGCTCAAAGAATTGGGCCACGATGACAAGGCTCAGTACATTATCAGGAAGTATGTCGCGACGCGTTCGGAGGATCGGGCCTTTTTCGACCTGGATGAATACGCATTTGCGGGGGACATAAGCGATGCCGACGTGCGGGCGGCTTTCGCAAAGCGCTTCGCCGACATCGAGGAAACGCGTGACTTCAAATCGATGATGCTCGGTCTGAAAGACGGATGGAATGACAAGACCATCGCCGCCCTCTCGGCACTAGACGTCAATGCGTACAGAGCCCTTTTCAAGGAAGCTCGTGATGCCGAGCTGCGGCGCATGATCGCGGGTTGTCTGCAATTCGGCTCGATCGTCAATGCCAGCGAAGCCATGAAACGCATCACGGCGACGGCCAAAGAGGCTCTGGCGGCTATCGGGACCGAGTCCAACATCAATGCCCGACGGGTCAGGAAATACGGGGTCGTGCCTGTGGCCAAGCGAGCAAGGGCCAGAAAAGCACGGACCGCCAAGGCTGCACCCGCTCCGGATCCAGCGGGTGACTAGACCGCGCTATCTGGTCGATAGCCACACTGCTGCCCGCGACGCCTCCGCCGCTGTCGTGTTCAGCGCGCGGGTGTCGGTCTTCAGCAGTTTCAGCCAATGTGCCAAGTACTGCGCATGGTCAGGCCGCACCTCCTGCGTAATCCCCAGCTCTGCACACAGGAACGCTGCACCCAGCTCGGCCACTAGTTCTTCGGCGGCATAAGCCGCATCGCCAAAGCGCTTGCCAAACTGGCGATTCAGGCGCTGTTCGGCCCCGGTCCAGTGCACCAGCTCCTGCACCAGCGTCGCATAATAATCCTCGATACGGGTCTTTGGCGAACCGCCTTTATTGGCGAGCTCGATGCCGAAGAGCAGCGACAGGGTGTCAGTGGGTGCGGAACCGGAACGCAGTGAAGGCGGCCGGCGCAGCCGAAAACCGAGGCGGACACCTTACAGCGCCCTGGCGCAGATTAGGCGAGAGTCAGATCCCGCCATCAATGGCGGTCGGGAGAGCCGTACCGTCCACAGCCCCCGACGACCTCACGCGGGGAAGCACTCCTTCATCATGAAGCCCATGAGGCCTTCGAGGCCGGACATGTGCAACATGGACTCCGAGTGGTCTTCGCCCAGCCTCACCGCATTCCGTTCCATCGCGACAAGCCTGCCCAGCAGGGTATGGGCCTTGATGCCGCCTATCTCATCGTGGGTCATGGGCAGGCAGCCGAAGCGGCAAGTCGGAGACGCTCAAGCGCTCAGATCTACATCCATCACCCCAGGTGAAGCCCATCTGGCAACAGATCAAGGCTCCACTGGGAGTTCGGTCTGAGAGCCCGAGGAGGCCATCACTGCCTAAGACCATGGTTGCAGGCGGTCCTGAGCTGCTCGACCTAATCGACCATCATCCGATTCTTCGCCACCGCAAGGACACGGCGCGAACGGCGTTTCAGTGAGCGGGTGTGTGTCGGCACTCACGGGCCGCCGTGGGGCAGTCTTGCGTCGAGGATTGTCTGCAAGTAGACCGCGCCCAGACCAGTCAGGCGGGTGAGGTTCGCAACCGACATGCCGCGTTGCGCGCTATGACAGATGTAGGCGACGCGCAAATCCGAAGCCGTAAGCAGAGGTCCTTCGATATTGAACAAAGACTGGATCAGAGAAGTCGTCCTGACACCAACCGCTGCCTCAAGATTCTTGGTGCCGTGAAACAGCAAGCGAGCTGGTTCAGGCCACTTCTCGTCTCGGGCACGCAACCATCGCGCCACGGCAAAGCCAGCCCTAGGCGTGAACGGATTTTTACGTGTCCCAACGGTTACGGTTCGAGCAGCCAGGTCCAGATCCTCGCGGCCAAGGGTCTGGATATCCTTCACGGTCAATGCGGAAGAATATATCAGCTCGGCAATGGCCCAGGTTCGGATTCGGATCAACGCGTATCCAGCATCATATCTGGTCGCTTTTAAAGATTCGAGTTGGTCCAGAAACGCGTGCACGACAGGCTCGTCGAAGTAGCGCGGTTTGGCGCTCGATTTCGGCCGAACGAGACCTTTGACAGGGCTTTGCGCCAGGTAAGATCGTGTGACGAAGAAATCATACATCGCCTTGATGGCATTGAAGGCGTCCTTGGAAGGGACATCTTCCAGATAATCGCCAATCGTGTGCTGGTCCGCGGTCGTCAATGATAGGCCGCGAGCCAGGAGCCACTCCACATATTTGGTCGTCCTGGCTCCATAGCGCCCTGCCACCACCATCGAAAATCGGCTGACCATGTAGTCCGCCCATTCGCGTTCGATATCTGGTTTGCGAGCGCTCTTCATTGCCATCTCGGGTGGGTAGACTTGAACGCTGCCAAGAGCTCGTCAAAATCGATCGTTTGTTCCCAGTCGTTCATCCAGCCTTGCGGCGACTTTCTGGCGCCCGGACCGAAAGAGGTCATAAGGCGCGCATGGATACCTGACGCCCTAAGAAGTTTGGGCGAATATCTAAGCCCCAGTTGTTCGGCCCTTATGTACAGATAACGCCAGTGGCCCTTGGCATCGATGGCTCGACGCCCCCAATGATGGCGAAAGAGCAGATCTTCCGGGGACAAATCAAATGGAACAAGTTCGAGGTAGCGGATAAGCGCGTCGCTAACCGAAGCATCCAATTCCCGGAACTTTCGGGATCGATCGAGGGCATTCGACAAACGCAGCCTCCGTCCGTCGAAATCCCCCACCTTCAACACGAATAGCTCTGTGGGCTTGCGCTCCGCGTGGTAGTAAAGCTGCAGTATCGCCCGATCTCTCGCCTCGACCCAAGAGATTTCGTTCGACGGCAAATGCTCGAAAATCCGCTTCACTATCTCGTTGGATAGTCGGTCAGGCACTCCCCTCGGAGTTGACGTCCAACGTTCGAACTCCGGCTTCGCAGATACCAATTGGGACTTCAAAAGATACGAAAAAAACCGATCCAACTTGGCCGCCGCCGATCTGGCTGACTCGGGCGACACCGTTTTCGCAAAGTCGCTGAACTTTTGCTCCAACGACGCCCTGTCTGTAACCAGAACGCTCTTCGCGGAAAGCGGCAGTCTCTCGTCCTGCAGGCGATGAACGAATGCGTTTATGGTGTGACGATAGGTCTTCCACGTTGCTGTCGATATCTGGGCATCGACGAGCAACCATCGCTGATAGCCGTCGAGGAGTTCGGAATACCCAGGCTCCATCGTTTTCTTGGTGCGGTCCATTGCCTGCTAATACACCGACGAAGTTATCGGATGGTTGCTCGGTAAGGAGCTGACGCTCGTACGATGTATGCTTATGGGATGAAGGGCCGATGAGGTTGTATATAGAGCGATAAATCCTTGTAAGATTTAGGGGTGAGGATCGATCGTTTTCCGGGCCTTTCCAGCGCGAGCGTTGTATGCTTTTGGGATCGGTCACACCTGGCCCATTTCTCCACCTCCCTTGTATGCCTTCCTACCCTAAGCACTGCGGTTCCTCTCGCGCGAGAACGCCCTTAGTCTCCGCGGAACGCCAGGTCGACGTGCGTCATGGCCCCTTTGCGCGTCAGTGGTCGCGGTCGCAACTTGCGCCGGCTTTGATATGGTGGCCCCAGTCGATTCCGAGGAACTCATCCCATGCAGCCATCCCGCGATATTGCCCGCCTGATCGAGATCATGGCGGCGCTCCGCAATCCCGATGGCGGCTGCCCCTGGGATCTCGAGCAGGATTTCCGCTCCATTCGTCACTACACGATCGAGGAAGCGTATGAGGTGGCCGACGCCATCGAGCGCGAGGATTTCGCTGACCTGCGCGAGGAACTGGGCGATCTGCTGCTGCAGCCCATCTATCATGCGCAGATGGCCAAGGAAGCCGGTCACTTCGACATTGGCGATGTGGTCTTCGCCATCACCGAAAAGCTGATCCGCCGGCATCCGCATGTCTTCGGCGACGTCACGGCCGATGGCGCCGACGATGCCCAGAACCGCTGGGAAGCCATCAAGGTGCGCGAACGGGCCGCCAAGGCCGAGCGCAAGGGAGAAACCGAGCCGTCGGTCCTCGACGACGTTCCCCAGGTCCTGCCCGCTCTGGCTCGTGCCGAGAAATTGACCAAGCGCGCCGCCAAGGTCGGCTTTGATTGGCCCGACCTGCCCGCCGTTCGCGCCAAGGTTGCCGAAGAGCTGGAGGAAGTGGCCGAGGCCGAAGCCAAGGGCGACGCCGCGGCGCTGCGGGAAGAAATCGGCGACCTGCTGTTTGCCGTCGCCAACCTGGCACGCAAGGCCGGTGTCGATCCCGAAGCGGCCCTGCGCGACGCCAATTCCAAGTTCACGCGCCGCTTCCACTATGTAGAAGGCCGCTGCCGCGAGGACGGCATTGATCCGGCCGCCGCCGGCCTCGAACGGCTCGACGGCTACTGGAATGAAATCCGATCCAGCGACAAGGGCTAGAGGTCGGAAAGCGCGATCCGCCCGTTGAAGCGCTCGAGAAAAGCGGCCTTGTGCCGCGGATCGACCCGCACGACAAAGTCCGTGCCTTGCTCGGTCGGAACCTCGCGCGAGATCACCTCGACATGATTGTGCAGCCAGCCGATATCGGCGCCGGCGCTGTGCGGCACATGAACGTGATAGGTGCGCGCCTGCTCGCCCAGCGAGGTCTCGATGAGGTCGAGAAGCTCGGCCACCCCCTGCCCGGTACGGGCCGAGACCGGCATGGACGCCAGCACCTTGCCCGCAGGCGCAGCTGACGCCAAGGCAAGCCCCGGCTCCTGCAAGAGATCGATCTTGTTCCACACTTCGATGATGGGCGTGGACTCGGATGATACGCCAAGCTCGTCGAGCACCGTCAGCACGTCCTGCGCCTGGGCAGCGTGGTCGGGATTGGCGATATCGCGCACATGCAGGATGATGTCGGCATCCACGACCTCTTCCAGTGTGGCGCGGAACGCGGCGACGAGGTCATGTGGCAGGTCGGCAACGAAGCCCACCGTGTCGCTGAGCATGACGCTGCGGCCATGCGGCAGATCGATCTTGCGCACGGTGGTGTCGAGGGTCGCGAAAAGCAAATCCTCGGCAAATACCCCTGCCCCGGTCAACCTGTTGAACAGGCTAGATTTCCCGGCATTGGTATAGCCGACCAGCGCCACCACGGGGATCGCCGCGCGAATACGCTGTGCCCGCTGTTGCGCGCGGGTCTTCTTGACCTTTTCCAGCCGGTCCTCGAGCAGGACGATGCGCTCGGTGATCTGGCGCCGATCGCTTTCGATCTGGGTTTCACCCGGGCCACCCATGAAGCCGGTCCCGCCGCTGCCGCGCTGGCGTTCAAGGTGGGTCCAGGAGCGGACCAAACGACCCTTCTGGTAATTGAGATGGGCCAGTTCGACCTGCAAGACGCCTTCGCGCGTTGCCGCGCGCTCTCCGAAGATTTCGAGAATGAGCGCGGTGCGGTCAAGCACCTTGGCGCCGGTTTCGCGTTCAAGATTGCGCTGCTGGATCGGCGTCAGCGGCGCATCGACCAGCAATAGCTCGATGTCATCGGCCTTCACCTTGGCAGCAAGCGTCTCGACATGACCGGCGCCGATATAGGTCGCCGGCCGGATCTCGCGCACCCTGACCACCTCGGAAAAGGCGACGTCGAGCCGGATCGCGCCAGCCAGGCCTTCGAACTCGGCCTGGCGGGCCTCGACGCTGTGGTAGGAAGATTTGCCGCGGACATCCGGACAAACGAGCCCCGTGCGTGTCGGCTGTTCGCGCCGATCGATATAGGGCTTCGGGCCGCCGCCGTGGGCGACCGCGTCGTCGTCAAAATCGTCCATATAATCCGTCAGTCGTGGTCGGTGTTCTGCTCGGGGTCGAACAGCTGGATCGGCGCGCCGGGCATGATGGTTGAGATGGCGTGCTTATAGACCAGTTGCGACTGCGCGTCACGGCGCAACAGCAGGCAGAAATTGTCGAACCAGGTGATGACGCCCTGCAGCTTGACGCCGTTCACCAGGAAAATGGTGACCGGGACTTTCTGCTTGCGCACATGGTTGAGGAAGGAATCCTGAAGGTTTTGCTGCTTCTCGCTGGGCATTTAGGCCTCTTTGCCGCGGCTTTATTGTCGCTGTTGTTTTCGCAATGATTTGCGCCCGAAACCGGAGGACTGCCGCCCAGCCCCTGGCCCCGAATTATCATATGAAAGCACTATGCCACAGTTGCATCCCACTGCCTACCCGCCGCCGTCGCATGGCAGTGAGGCATTTTCAGAGCATTTTCAAAGCCCCAGCGACTTGATCTTGCGGTGCAGCGCACTGCGCTCCATTCCGACGAATTCGGCGGTTTTCGAGATATTGCCGCCGAAGCGCTCGATCTGTGCCAACAGATACTGACGCTCGAAGACCTCGCGGGCGTCGCGCAGTGGCAGGCTCATCAGATGGGCCGAAGAATCCGTGTCGCCCACGGTCGGCAGCACTTCGCCAATGTCCGACGGCAGCATGGTTGCGGTAATGACGCCATTTTCTGGCTGCTGGTCCTTCATCAGGATCAGGAGCCGTTCGAGCGAATTGCGCAACTGGCGGGCATTGCCCGGCCATTCCTGCGCCTGCAGCACCGCCATGGCATCATCGCCCACGACCAGTCTCTGCAGGTTGTGCATGCGGCACACCTGTTCGATGAACACCGAGACCAGCGGCGGCACATCCTCGCGGCGCTCACGCAGCGGCGTCAGCGGCAGCGGCACGATGGAGAGGCGATGGAACAGGTCTGAGCGGAATTCGCCCGCCTCGACCTGTGCAGCCACATTCTGGGAACTGGAGGAAATGATGCGCACGTCGATCGGCACGGCCTGGGTGCCGCCGACGCGGTTGAAGCGATTCTCGACCAGCGTGCGCAACAGCGTGGACTGCACCGGCGCCGGCAGCGTGGTGACTTCTGAGAGATAGAGCGTACCGCCATGCGCTCTTTCGAGCGCGCCGACCTCGACCTTGAGCAGACCCGACTTGTCGCGCGCTTCGCGCCCGAACAACACAACCGGCACTTCCTCGGGCGCGTAGAGCGAAGCATTGATCTCGACGAAGGGCGCGTTGGCGCGCGGGCTGCGCTGATGCACCTGACGGGCCACAAGGCCCTTACCGGCACCCGATGGACCCGAGATGAAGATGCGCGAATTGGTCGGGGCCGATTTTTCGATCGCAGCCCGGATCTGTTGCAGCGCCGGCGAGGTCCCCACCATCTCGGCGCTCTTGCTGGGCGAACGCTCCTTGAGTTCGGCCACCTCGTTGCGCAGCCGCGTCGCTTCCATCGCCCGCTGGGTGACATGCAGCAGCCGATCGATCTTGAACGGCTTCTCGATATAGTCGTAGGCGCCCCTGCGAATGGCCGACACGGCCGTTTCCACATTGCCATGCCCCGAGATCATCACCACCGGCATGTCCGGGTGCTGGTTCTGGAACACGTCGAGCAGTTGCAGCCCGTCAAGCCGCGAGCCCTGCATCCAGATGTCGAGAAATACGAGGCTCGGGCGTCGTCGCGCGATCTCGTTGAGCCCGCTATCGGCATCGTGGGCCTGCCGCGCTTCATAGCCTTCATCTTCGAGGATGCCCGCGATCAGGTCACGGATGTCGTCCTCGTCGTCAATGATCAGGATATCTAATGCCATTTACTTCTGAACAGCCGCGGAAAGCAGCGGCTCCTCCTCTGTCGCAGGGGTTTTGTCCGCGATTGCGGCGCCTGTCTCGGTGGTGCTCATTGCAGGGGGATGCAAAGGAAGCGTGAAGGTGACGCACGCACCCACCCTGCCCTGCGCGTCCGGTTCGGCATCGATCAATTCGATGATGCCGCCATGTTGTTCGACGATGCGCGCGACAATGGCAAGGCCGAGGCCCGTGCCCTTCTCCCGCGTCGTCATATAGGGCTCAAGCAGGCGCTGCCGGTTGTCCGGCGGCCAGCCCTTGCCATTGTCTGAAACCGACACGCGGGCGTGATTGCCTTCCAGATGCGCCTCGACCGTGATCGTCGGCTGCCACGCGCCGCCAAGCGGGATGCCCTCGAACGCCTCCACGGCGTTCTTGATCAGGTTGGTCAGCGACTGCGACACCAGCCGTCCGTCGAACCAGGCCAGGATTGCATCTTCCGGCAGCAGGGTGACGATATTGACCTCGGGCAGGCGTACGCTTTCGAGGAATACCGCCTGTCGGATCGTGTCGCTGAGATCGCCCGTTTCCGGAGCAGACTCGGGCATGCGGGCGAAAGCCGAGAACTCGTCCACCATCCGCCCGATATCGCCCACCTGCCGCACGATGGTGTTGATGCATTTGTCGAAGACGTCGCGATCATCCTCGAGCTTGCTGCCATAGCGGCGGCGCAGGCGCTCGGCCGAAAGCTGGATCGGCGTCAGCGGATTCTTGATCTCATGCGCGATACGTCGCGCCACGTCGGCCCAGGCACTGGTGCGCTGCGCCGATTCGAGATCGGTAATGTCGTCGAAGGTCAGCACATAGCCCTTGGATTCGGTGATCGAGCCTTCCCGGGTGAGCTGCACCTGATAGATGCGGCGGTCGGTTTCGTTGCCCAAATGGATCTGGTCGCGCACCTGGCCGCGGCGCGCCGAACGCGCCTTGTCCAGCGTTGGACCGATCTCGGGCAGGATGTCCTCCATCCTCTCGCCCATGAGCTCGATCTCGGTGCGTCGCAGCATTTCACAGGCGCGGGCATTGACGAGGGTAATGGCGCCGAACGGGTCGAGGCCGATAATGCCCGCCGACACGCCTTCCACCACGGCCTCGGTGAACTGGCGCCGCTTCTCGTTCACCTCATTGGCCTTGAGCAGGTCCAGCCGCTGCGTCTTGAGCTGCTGGGTCATGCGGTTGAAGCCGTTGGAAAGGTCGCGCAGGTCGCCCCTGCCCTCCTGCACCGGCACCTGGACATCGAGATCGCCGGCGCTGACCCGGCGCGATGCCAGCATGAGGTTGCGGATGGGGTCGACGAAGCGGTTGGCAAGCGCGATGCCCACCCAGAGCGCCGCCAGCAGCAGCACCACGGCAAGGCCGACATACATGATGGTGAAGGTGATCTGAAGCACAAGACGGCTCGACGCATACTCACGATATTCCGTGATATTCTCGTCGGTTAGCCGCATATATTCGAGCACTTCCGCATCCACAGGACGCGCAACGAACAGATAGGTCTCGTCATAGCCCCGGAGCTTGATGACGGAGCCCACGAACTGGGTCGCGCCCGGCGCTATGGGGGTCGGGATGCCTTCCACCACGCCGTCGGTGACGCCCGCCGGGAGCTTGGGATAGGAGCCAGCGACATTGATCTGCGCCCGCATCAGCGTTTCACCGGCCCGATCGATCAGCGATGTGAACGGCAACGACCGTGTGACGGCAAGCGCCGTAAGGATGCGCTCGAAGCGTTCCGGCTCGTTGTTGTATGTGGCGCGCGCCTGTTCAAGCTCGGTCGCGACCCAGATGATGTCGTCGCGCAGCACTTGGGCATGTTCAAGCATGTAGGATCGTGCGACGAGACGAGAACTTTCAACAATGGACCTGGTGCGCTCCGAGAACCACTGATCAAGGCCCTGGTTGAGCGCGATCGTTGCCACCACGGCCACGAGGGCAGCCGGCACCGCGGCGACGAAGGCGAACATGGCAACCATGCGAACCTGCATGCCGGCTCCAGGCTCGCCGCGCAGCCGGGCCTGGAACAGGAGCACCGCTTCGGTCACCACGAGAGCCAGCACCAGCAGCACCAAGATGCCGGTTACGATCCAGATGACCGTCCACATGGTCGGCGACGGTTCTATGGTCGTGATGCCGGAGAGGATCAGAAAGGACAGCGACGACATCAGCACTGATGCCGACACGACGACGAAGCCTAGAACGCGCAGTGACTGGTTCTGCCGCATGTTCTTGAGCGTGACGAAGCCCGGCCGGGATTCGGCTCCGGGTGCATTCGCCCTGTCACTGCTGCCTGAGGCCAGATCCGCCATGAACCGCCTGGTTTCCTTCGCTTTTGCCTGTCTGAATGCGCGCAGAATAGCTCGCACGGCTGGCCCTTACATAGGTTGCCCGCCGACAGGAATGCGAAGCCTGACCCAATTCAGGCGACCCTTCAAGATAATTGTTGCCAAAATGTGACACTCGGTCCCGACCGGCTTCGCCGGTAACTTCGCTCCGGTGGACCGAATTTAGGGACCGAGGCCATGAGAGCCACGCTCGAATGGCGCCAAGCTTACTTGGTAACAGCCGGCCCTACGCGCCCCGACGGCTGTGCTTGACGATTTCGATACTGTGCGTCCGGATCTTCTTGCGCAGGGTATTGCGGTTGAGCCCCAGGAGGTCCGCAGCCTTGATCTGATTGCCGCCGCAGGCATTGAGGGCCATGGCGATCAATGGCGCCTCGACCTTGTCGATGACCCGCTGATACATGCCCGCCGGCGGCAGGTTGGGTTCATATTCGCGCAGGATCTGCCCGACATGGGTTTCCACGGCCATGGAAATGTCCATGGGCCCGGAGGCAGCGTTGACCGATGGACGGTCGACGATATTGAGCTCGTTCTGCACGATCTCGGCGGAAATCTGCTCGTCGGCATAGAGCGCCGACAGGCGCCGCACGAGGTTTTCCAGCTCGCGGATATTGCCCGGCCAGCTGTAGTTCTGCATGAGCCGGATGGCATCGGGCGAAATGGTCTTGGACGGTTCGCCTTCGCGCTGCGCCAGCCGCAGGAAGTGCTGCACCAGATCGGTAATGTCGTCGATGCGCTCGCGTAGAGGCGGCAGGCGGATCGGCACGACATTGAGGCGATAGTAAAGGTCTTCGCGGAACAGGCCCTGCCGGATCATCTGGCTGAGATCGCGGTGCGTGGCGGCGACGATGCGGACATTGGTCTTGATGGCATTGCGGCCACCCACCATCGTGTATTCGCCTTCCTGCAGCACGCGCAGCAGTCGGGTCTGCGCATCCATCGGCATGTCGCCGATTTCATCGAGGAACAGCGTACCTCCTTCGGCCTGCTCGAACCGGCCGGATGAGCGGGTGTTGGCGCCGGTGAACGCCCCCTTCTCGTGCCCGAACAGTTCGGCCTCGATGAGGTCGCGCGGGATGGCCGCCATGTTGATGGCGACGAAGGGGCCATTGCGGCGCTTGCCGAAGTCATGCAGCGCCCGCGCCACCAACTCCTTGCCGGTGCCGCTCTCGCCGGTGATCATCACCGTAAGGTCGGTCTGCATCAGCCTGGCCAAGGCGCGATAGATGTCCTGCATCGCCGTCGATCGTCCGACCAGCGGCATGGTTTCGCCCGGTTCCTCGGCCTTGCGGTCCGCCACGGTCGGCTTTTTCGCATCGGCGAGCGCCCGGGCCACCACGGACAGCACCTCGGTGATGTCGAAGGGCTTGGGCAGGTATTCGTAGGCGCCGACTTCGGAGGCCCGGATGGCCGTCATGAACGTGTTCTGAGCGCTCATGACGATCATCGGCAGCTCGGGACGAAGCTTCTTTATCTTGGGCATCACCTCGAAGGCATTGCCGTCCGGCATGGCCACATCGGTAATCAGGATGTCGCCCTCGCCGCGGCTGACCCAGTTCCACATCGTGGATATATTGCCAGTGGGCCGCACCTCGTAGCCAGCACGGGTCAGGGCCTGATTGAGCACCATGCGGATGGCTGCGTCGTCATCAGCAAGCAGAACGACATGGCTCATATGGTCGAACCCTCTTCGGCATCGGCAGGAGTCTGGAAGGCCCCGCT
>PJUF01000406.1_pt1 | contig 32374 bp, 36 predicted proteins | sample 1512191 | NCBI WGS metagenome assembly PJUF01 (sample SAMN08177673, study PRJNA422409) | Feces metagenome, whole genome shotgun sequencing project. | isolation source: Chicken feces (3) enriched on wood chips | host: Gallus gallus | place: USA: Madison | collected 2015-01-15 | reverse complement strand
TTCTTGAGCGCGTTGAGCCCCTGGTAGAGCCGCCCGTCGGCCAACACCGCCTCGACGCCCATGGTGAGCTCGCGCGCATTGCCATAGGCGAGGACCTGGATGCCGACGGCATTGGAGCCGAGCAGCCCGCCGATCCGCGCCGAGCCCTGGCTGGCGAGCCAGAGCGGGAAGATCGCGCCGGCCGCCTCGGCCGCCTCGTGCGCCGTCTGCAGGACGACGCCGGCCTCGAGCGTCATGTGGCCTGCCGCGGCGTTGACCTCGCGCACCCGGTCGAGCCGGCCCAGCGAGACGATGACCTCGGTGCCGGCCGCCGGCACCTGCGCGCCGACGAGGCCGGTATTGCCCCCCTGTGGGATCAGCGGCACGCGGTTGGCATTGGCCCAGCGGGCGATGGCCTGCACCTGCGCCACGTCGGCGGGCCGCACCACCGCCGCGGCCGGCACGTGGTAGCGCCGCCGCGGCTCGTTCAGATAGGCGGGCATCGCCGCCACGTCCCCGATCACGGCGGACTCGCCGATCAAAGCCGCGAGTCCGGCGACGACCTGGGAGTTGTTCATGGTCCTCTCCTATGGCACAAGCCTGCGGACTTCAGAAGCGGAGAACTCCCATGGCCGAAGGATTGATGGCAGGCAAGCGCGGGCTGATCATGGGGGTCGCCAACAACCGTTCGATCGGCTGGGGCATCGCCAGGGCCCTGCACGCCCAGGGCGCCGAGATCGCCTTTTCCTATCAGGGCGAGGCCCTCAGGAAGCGCGTCGAGCCGCTCGCCGCCGAGGTCGGCTCGGATTTTCTCGTCGAGTGCGACGTCACCAGCGACGCCGCCATGGACGAGACGTTCCGCCAGATAAAGGAGCGCTGGGGCCGGCTGGATTTCCTCGTCCACGCCATCGGCTTTTCCAACAAGGACGAGCTTGACGGCCGCTACGTCGACACCAGCGCCGAGAATTTCGCGCTGACCATGAACATTTCCGTCTATTCGTTCACCGCCGTCGCCAGGCGCGCCGAGCCGCTGATGGCGCCGGGCAGCGCCCTGCTGACGCTGACCTATTACGGCTCGCAGCGCTACATCCCGAACTACAACGTCATGGGCGTCGCCAAGGCCGCGCTCGAGGCTTCGGTGCGCTATCTCGCGGTCGATCTCGGCAAGGGCGGGGTGCGGGTCAACGCCATCTCCGCCGGCGCCATCAAGACGCTCGCCGCCTCCGGCATCGCCGGCCTGCGCGACATGCTCCACTGGCAGGAGGCCAACGCCGCGCTGCGCCGCAACGTCGATATCGACGATGTCGGCCGCGCCGGCCTCTACCTGCTGTCCGACCTCTCCTCCGGCGTCACCGGCGAAATCCACTATGTCGATGCCGGCTTCAACGTCGTCGGCATGAAGCTCATGGACGAAGCCGCGCCCGCCGAGTTCGCTGCCAGGGCCTGAGGCATGACGGCGACGTTCTCCTGGCCGGAGCTCTATTTCGTTCGCCATGGCGAAACCGACTGGAACGCCGAGGGGCGCTACCAGGGCGCGCGCGACATCCCGCTCAACGACCGCGGCCGCGGCCAGGCGGCGCGCAACGGCACGCTGCTGCACGAGCTGCTGGCGCGCGACGGCCGCCGCGCCGCCGATTTTTCCTGGTACGTCTCGCCGCTCGGGCGCACCCGCGAGACCATGGACCTCATCCGCGCGCGTCAGGCGGCGCCGCTGCCGGAGCTCACCGTCGATCCGCGCCTCGTCGAGATTTCCTTCGGCATCCACGAGGGCCGCCTGCACCGCGAATTGGTGGCCGACATGGCCGTTGCCGGCGAGCGCGATGCGAGCTTCTGGCAGTTCCGCCCGCCGGAGGGCGAGAGCTACAGCGACGTCGCCGCCCGCATCCGCGAGTTCGGCGCGGCGCTGCCCGGCCCCGCGATCATCGTCTCGCATGGCGGCATCCTGCGCGTGCTGCGCCACCTCATCGAGGGCTTTCCGCACGAGCGCGCCGTCAACTGGTTCCCGCCGCAGGATGCAGTGATCCACTTCGCTGATGGCCGGTCGGTCGCCTATCCGGCGGGGCAGGGCGCCGACGATTGAATTTCGGCACCATATTTGGTACTGTTTTTGGTATCAAATACGGAGCCGAACATGAATCGCGTTTTCCAGCGGGTCGAAGCCGACCTCGCCATGAGCATCAGCGATCTCAAGAAGAATCCCGCTGCTGCTTTCGAGGCTGCGAAGGTTCAGGCAGTCGCGGTGCTCAATCACAATAAGGTTGTCGGCTACATCATTTCGCCCGTAGCGTGGGAGGGCATGCTTGAGCGGCTCGATGATCTTCACATCATCGAAATGCTCGAGGCGCGAAAGAACGAGCCTGGCGTCGAGGTGAGTCTGGATGAGCTATCGGGTCCAATTCACCGAAAGCGCCCGCAAAAGCTGGAACAAGCTCGGAGCGACCGTCCGGCAGCAGTTCGAGAAGACGCTGCGGCGCCGGGTGGAAAACCCGCACGTTCCGGCAGCGAGGCTTCGCGCAAGAGGCAACGTGTACAAGATTAAGCTTCGGGATGCCGGCTATCGGTTGGTCTATGAGGTTCACGACAAGGTGCTTGTCATCCTCGTCATAGGCGTCGGCCGCCGGGACGAAGGCTACGCCGACTTGCTCGGTGCGGGCCGCGACAGCCTCGATAACCTTGATTGACCTGGCCCTGCTGCCCTCCTAGAACGCCTCCAGCAGCGGAGAAATCGCCATGTCGTTCAACACTTTCGGCCACATGTTCCGCTTCACCACCTGGGGCGAGAGCCACGGGCCAGCGCTCGGCGTCGTCGTCGACGGCTGCCCGCCGGGCCTGCCGCTCACCCCGGCGATGATCCAGCGCGATCTCGACCGCCGCCGGCCGGGCCAGTCGAAATACACCACCCAGCGGCGCGAGGACGACAAGGTCAGGATCCTCTCGGGCACCTTCGAGGACGAGGAGGACGGGCGCGTCAAGACCACCGGCACGCCCATCTCGCTGCTCATCGACAACACCGACCAGCGCTCCAAGGACTATGCCGAGATCAAGGACAAGTTCCGTCCCGGCCACGCCGATTTCACCTATCTGCAGAAATACGGCATCCGCGACTACAAGGGCTCGGGCCGTGCCTCCGCCCGCGAGACCGCCGCGCGCGTCGCCGCCGGCGCCGTCGCCCGCCAGGTCATCCCCGACGTGCGCATCCGCGCCTCGCTCGTGCAGATGGGGCCCTACCAGATCGACTACGCCAATTTCGACTGGGACGAGGTCGACAGGAACCCGTTCTTCTGCGCCGACAAGGAGGCCGTGGCCGAGTGGGCGCCCTACCTCGACACGATCCGCAAGGGCGGCAATTCCGTCGGTGCGGTGGTCGAGGTGGTGGCCGAGGGCGTGCCCCCCGGCTGGGGCGCGCCGATCTACGGCAAGCTCAGCGCCGACCTCGCCTCGGCCATGATGTCGATCAATGCGGTGAAGGGCGTCGAGATCGGCGAGGGCTTCGCCGCCGCCAGCCTCACCGGCTGGGACAATGCCGACGAGATGCGCGCCGGCAATGCCGGCCCGTGGTTCAAGACCAACAAGGCCGGCGGCGTGCTGGGTGGCATCTCGAACGGCGACCCCATCGTCGTGCGCTTCGCCGTCAAGCCGACCTCGTCGATCTTGACGCCGCGCGAGACCGTCACCGTGCGCAACGAGAACACCGACATCATCACCAAGGGCCGCCACGACCCCTGCGTCGGCATCCGCGCCGTGCCCATCGGCGAAGCCATGATGGCCTGCGTCCTCGCCGACCACTTCCTCCGCCACCGCGGCCAGACCGGCCGCGACGGCGGGATCGGCCTCAGCTGACCTTCGACAGCGACACCGGCACGTCCGGCTTGTTGCCGAGGATCTCCTCGATGCGCGCCATGACGTCGGGCGTCAGCCTTGCCTTGTTCGCCAGCGCCTTGAGATTGTCCTCGAGCTGGCTCCGGCGGCTGGCGCCGAGGATCACCGTGGATACGTGCGGGTTGGCGTTGCACCACAGCAGCGCCAGGTGGTGCAGCGGCAGGCCGGCCTCCTTCGCCAGCACCGCGAGCTGCTTCACCTTCTCGATCTTCTGCCGACCCTCGTCGGATTCGAACTTGCGGCGCAGCCACTCGTAGCCCGGCAGGTTGGCGCGGCTGTCGGCCGGAATGCCGTCATTGTACTTGCCGGTCAGGAAGCCCGAGGCGAGGGGCGACCAGATCGTCGTTCCAAGCCCGAGTTCGTAGAGCGGCAGGAACTCGAGCTCCACCTTCTCGCGCCGGAACATGTTGTATTCCGGCTGCTCCATCGTCGGCGGCGTGAGATTGTCGCGCCGCGCCACCATGTGCGCCTCGGTGAGCTGCTGTGCCGTCCATTCCGACGTGCCCCAGTAGATCACCTTGCCCTGCACGATGAGGTTGTGCATCGCCCGCACCGTCTCCTCGATGGGCGTGTCGAGGTCGGGGCGGTGGCAGAAATAGAGGTCGAGATAGTCGACGCCGAGCCGCTTCAGCGCCTGGTGCGCGGCGTCGGTGACGTGCTTGGCCGAGAGCCCCTTCTGCGTCGGCCGGCTGCCGCCCCAGAACACTTTCGACGACACCATGTAGCTGTCGCGCGGCCAGTTGAGCTGCTTCAGCGCCTCGCCCATGACGCGCTCGGCATTGCCCTCCTCATAACCCTCGGCATTGTCGAAGAAATTGACGCCGTTGTCGTAGGCGTAGCCCATCAGCGATGCGGCGTCGTCCTCGCCCACCTGCTTGGCGAAGGTCACCCATGCCCCGAACGAGAATTCTGAAACCTTGAGGCCGGATTTGCCCAAACGACGGTAGTCCATCACATCACCTGCTGATCGTGTGTCTTGATTTGATATGGAGCGATCGCACAACCGGCCCGGGCGGGCGGCGCCGCTATGGCGGCTTCAATCGTCATTTGCCGATGCTAGCGCACAAGCTGGAAGAGTGCCACGATTTCCTTGTTGCCGTCGCCGCCGGCAATCGGCGAGGTCAGCCTGTGCCGCAGCATCCAGTGCCGCTCGCCCATGAAGTCGATGACGGCCGCCGCGGCCGCCTCGCTCGCGGCGGGCGACGTGACGATCCCGCCCTTGCCGATGTTGTCGCGGCCCACTTCGAACTGCGGCTTGATGAGCAGCACCGCGTCGGCGCCCGGCCGGCAGAGTTGCAGCGCCGGGCCGATCGCCTTGCTCAGCGACACGAAGCTGACGTCGCAGACGAGCAGGTCCACCGGCTCGGGGATCGTCTCGGCGGTGAGGTCGCGGGCATTGACGCCGTCCATCGCCACGACGTTCGGCAGGGCGCGGATCGCCGCATCCATCTGCCCATGGCCCACATCGACGGCGTAGATGCGGGCAGCGCCGCGTTCGGCCAGCACCTGCGTGAAGCCGCCGGTCGAGGCGCCGAGATCGAGGCAGATGCGGCCGGCCACCGCGATGTCGCCGGCATCGAGCCCGGCGAGCAGCTTCAGCGCCGCCCGCGAGACGTAGCCCTGCGCCGGATCGTCGAGCGCGACCACGTCGTCCGCGCCGACGAGTTGGCCCGGCTTTGGCGCGCGCACGCCGTTCACCGTCACCGTGCCGCGCAGGATGGCGTCGCGCGCCCGGGCGCGGCTACGCGCCAGGCCGCGCCGTTCGAGAGCGATGTCGAGGCGGAGACGCTCCGCCATGGATCAGGCGCCGACCAGCCGCTTGATCTTGGCTTCGGCCGTGGCCTTGTCCTCGCCATAGGCGATGGTGCCCTGGAAGGTGCCGTCGCTGCCGATCAGGAACACGCTCGCCGTGTGGTTGACGAGATAGTTGCCGTAGGCGTCCGGCGCCTGGGTCTCCGACAGCACGCCGAACGACGCCTTGGCCGCCTCGGTCTGCTCGGGTGTGCCGACGAGGCCGATGATCGTCGGGTCGAACGCCTCGAGATATTCGACGAGCGTGTCCTTGGTGTCGCGGGCGGGATCGACGGTGACGAAGATCGTGCGCAGCTGCTCGGACGACAGGCCCAGCTCGTTGCGCCATTCGAGGCTCTCGGCCATCGTCGTCGGGCAGACGTCGGGGCAGAAGGTGTAGCCGAAAAAGACGAGGCTCGGCGCGCCCCGCAGGTCGTCCTGCGTGAACGTGCCGCCGCGCGTCGATTCGAGGGCGAAGGGCGCGCCGGTGACGCCGAGCGGCTGCACCGGCGGCCGCAGCACGAACAGGGCCGTCGCACCGATGGCGACGAGCACCACCAGCGTCCACAGGATGATCCGGAAGCGCGCAATCGCGGGAGACGTGGCCATGAGTGCCTCTAGGGGTCGAGCGGCTCGGTTCCCACCGGTTTGCCGTTCTTCAGCGTGATCTTCTCGATCCGCGCTTCTGCCGCCTTCAGCAGGCTTTCGCAATGCGACTTAAGCGCCTCGCCGCGCTCGTAGATGGCGATGGATTCGGCCAGCGCCGCCTTGCCCCCCTCGAGGCGCGCGACGATCCCCTCGAGTTCGGCCAGCGCCGCCTCGAAGGTCATGGTCTTCACGTCGTCGTTCGTCGTCTCGGCCACTGTCAGCTCGTCAATGCACGCACATGGGCGGCGACTCCGTCCGCCAGCCCCCCGAGGTCATAACCGCCTTCGAGCAGTGAGACAATGCGCCCGCCGCAGCGCCGGTCGGCCACCTCGCGCAGCTTGAGGGTGAGCCACGAGAAATCCTCCGGCTGCCAGTCGAGATGCGCCAGCGGGTCGCGCGCGTCGGCGTCGAAGCCGGCCGACAGCAGCAGGAAATCGGGCCGGAACGCCTCGAGCGCCGGCAGGATGCGGCCGTCATAGGCGTCGCGCATGGCCTCGGTGCCCGAGCCGGCGGCGAGCGGTGCGTTGCAGATGCTGCCCGCGCCCGTCTCGCTGGCCGCCCCCGTGCCGGGAAACAGCGGCATCTCGTGCGTCGAGCCGTAGAAGATGTCGGGCGCGTCGAAGAAGATGTCCTGCGTGCCATTGCCGTGATGCACGTCGAAATCGACGATGGCGATGCGCTCGGCGCCGTATTTGCGCTGCGCCTCGCGCGCCACGATGGCGATGGCGTTGATGAGGCAGAAGCCCATCGGCCGGTCGCGCTCGGCGTGGTGGCCCGGCGGCCGCACGGCGCAGAAGGCGTTCTCCGCCTCGCCCAGCGCCACCGCGTCGAGGGCGGCGAGCCCGGCGCCCAGCGCCGTGCCGGCGGCATCGAGCGAGCCGGCCGAAATGAAGGTGTCCTTGTCGATCTGCACGATGCCTTCGGCCGGGCGGATCTGCGCCAGCGCCTGCAGGTAGCCGGGGGCGTGCACGAGGTCCACCAGCGTCAGGTCGCCGTCCGGCGCGTCGCGGCGCAGCAGCTGCGGAAACGCCTCGGGACCGAGCGCCGTCTCCACCGCATGGAGGCGTTCGGCCCGCTCCGGGTGGCCCTCTGGCGTCTGGTGCCTCTCATAATTGCGCTGGCTGACGAGCAAGGTTGCCATGTACGGACTCCTTGACGGTCTGCGGCGGCCTTGTCAAACAGCGCCGCATGGCCCCCACCGCTCCGTCCGCCGAGGATGTGCAGACCTGCGCCGCACGGCTGCGCGCCGGCGAGGTCGTCGCCTTTCCCACCGAGACCGTCTACGGCCTGGGCGCCGACGCCACCAGTTCCGACGCCGTGCTGCGCATCTACGAGACCAAGGGGCGGCCGCGCTTCAACCCGCTCATCGTCCACGTCGCCGACCTCGCCATGGCCCGCCGCCTCGTGGAATTTCCGCCGCTGGCCGAAACGCTCGCGGCGTTCTGGCCCGGCCCGCTGACCCTCGTGCTGCGCCGCCGTGCCGACGCGGGGCTGAGCGATCTCGTCAGCGCCGGGCTCGAGACCGTCGGCATCCGCATCCCCGCCCATCCGCTGGCGCTGGCGCTGATCCGGGCGGCGGGCGTGCCGCTGGCCGCCCCCTCCGCCAATCCCTCGGGCCGGCTGTCGCCCACCACGGCGCAGCAGGTGATCGAGGGGTTCGGGGGCAGGGTGCCCGTGCTCGACGGCGGACCGTGCCTGTCGGGCGTCGAATCGACGATCCTCGCCCTGCACGGCGAACGCGTGGTTCAGTTGCGCGCCGGCGCCCTGCCGCGCGCCGACATCGAACGGGCGATCGGCCGCCCGGTGGAGCGGCTCGAGGCCGGCGCCGCCATCGCCTCGCCGGGCATGCTGGCCAGCCACTACGCCCCCGCGGCGGCCCTGCGCCTCGACGCCGGGGCCCCCGCGCCGGGCGAGGCCTATCTCGCCTTCGGCCCGCGAGACGGCACGCTCAACCTGTCGCCGTCGGGCGACCTGCGCGAGGCCGCGCGCAACCTCTTCGCCATGCTGCACGCGCTCGACGCGACCGCCGACAGGATCGCCGTCGCGCCCATCCCGGCGCACGGGCTCGGCGAAGCGATCAACGACCGCCTCCGCCGCGCCGCCGCGCCGCGTGCCTAGTCCCTGACCTTGTAGGGTTTCTGGTCGCGCCAGAAGCGCATCAGGCTTTCGAGGTCCGGGTCGCCCTGCGCCGGCAGCACGATCCTGAGGCTGGCATAGAGATCGCCATTGCCGTACAGCCCCTTGCCCTTGAGCCGCAGCGCCTTGGCCGTGTTGATGTTGGCCGGCAGCGTCAGCTCGGCCTCGCCGTCCAGCGTCGGCACCCGCACCTTGCCGCCCAGCACCGCCTCGTAGAGCGTAATCGGCACGTCGACCCGAAGGTCCGAGCCGTCGCGGCGGAACTGCCGGTGCCGCTCGAACCGCACCGTCACGATAGCGTCGCCCGGCTCGCCCCCCAGATGCGAGGGCATGCCCTGGCCCTTGAGGCGGATCTGCTGGCCGTCCTCCACCTTGTCGGGCAGCTTGACGTTGACGACCTTGTTGGTGGGCAGCCGCAGCGGCACCGAGCCGCCATTATGCGCGTCCTCCAGCGTCACGGTCAGGGTCACGCCGGCATCCTCGCCCTTGTTCGAGCGATAGCGCCCGCCGCCGCCCATCGAGCCGGTGAACGGGTCCCAGCCGCCGGCGCCGGTCGTCCGGCTGGTGCGCGCCTGCGCCCCTCCGAAGCCGCTCATGAATTCCTTGAGGATGTCCTCGGCCGAAAACCCGCCGGCCTGCGCCCCGGCGCGCCGGGCGCCGGCCCCGCCGCCCATGCCGTTGCCGAAGCCGGCGAATTTGGGGGTGCCGTCGGCATCGATCTCGCCGCGATCGTAGGCGGCCTTCTTCTGCGCGTCGGTGAGGAAATCATAGGCGGCCGAAATCTCGGCGAACATGGCGTGCGCCTTGGGATCGTCCTTGTTCTGGTCGGGGTGATGGGCCTTCGCCAGCCGCCTGTAGGCCGACTTCAGCTCCTTCTCGCTCACAGAACGAGAAACCCCGAGCACGCTGTAGGGGTCGCGCATGGGTTCCTTCGAATGCATCGGCGCGCGCTCGGAAAGGGCAGGTATCCCGGTCCGGGCGCGCGACCGCTCATAACCTGAACGGATTGAAAATCCGTGATTTCCCAATCTATATGGCCATGGCACTCCCGCTTGTCCAGATCGGCACGATGACCGCAACCAGCCTTTCCGAGCGCGTCTTCGACGACGCCGATACGGCCGCTATCGACCCCTTCGCGCTGTTCGAGGAATGGCTGGCCGCGGCCGCTGCCAGCGAGCCCAACGACCCGCACGCCATGGCGCTCGCCACCGTCGACGCGGCCGGCCTGCCCGATGTGCGCATGGTGCTGCTCAACGCCCATGACACGCGCGGCTTCGTCTTCTTCACCAATTTCGAGAGCCGCAAGGGCGAGGAACTGCTCGCCAACCCCCGCGCCGCGCTGGTCTTCCACTGGAAGTCGCAGCGCCGGCAGGTGCGGGCGCGCGGCCCGGTGGAGATCGTCGCGCCCGGCGAGGCCGACGCTTATTTCGCCACGCGCTCGCGTCTCTCGCAGCTCGGCGCCCACGCCAGCCGCCAGTCGCGGCCGCTGCCGCGCCGGCAGGTGCTCATGGACGCCGTCGATACCCTCAAATCCGCGCTGGGGGACGACGCGCCCGTCGCCCGCCCGCCGCACTGGTCGGGGTTTCGTGTGGTGCCGCAGGAAATGGAGTTCTGGCAGGACGGCGCCTTCCGCCTGCACGACCGCGTCCGCTTCACCCGCACCGCCCCCGCCGCCTGGACCCGCCAACGCCTCTACCCCTGAGCGCCGCAGCCGCCGCCTGCGAGCCTCCCTCTCCCTTGGGGGAGAGGGCTGGGGTGAGGGGGCCTTGCCGAGGTCTCCGCGGTCCGGGCCGGGACGTCCCCGCTCCCCCGCGTGACCCTCACCCGCCCAGCCGCTATCATGCACCGATTCATCGGCGGCTCAGGTCATGGCGGACGCAACGGGAGAGTCGAGGCTGGGCCGGGTCGAGTTCACCGGCACGCGGCAGGAGCTGCTGGGCATCGTCGTCGGCGGCTATGCGCTGATGATCCCGACGCTCGGGCTCTATCGCTTCTGGCAGGCGACCTGGAAGCGCCGCTTCTACTGGCAGAATACGGTCATCGACGGCGAGCCGCTCGAATATACCGGCACCGCGCGGCAGCTCCTGCTCGGCTTCTTCTTCGCGCTCGCCTTCTTCCTGCCGATCTATGTCGCGCTCTTCGTGCTCTCCATGCAGGATACGGGCTATGTGCTGGTCGGCTATGCCGGCCTTGCCGCCATCGTCTGGTTCCTCATGGGCTATGCCGTCTATCGCGCCCGCGACTTCCGCCTGTCGCGCACGCTCTGGCGCGGCATCCGCTTCGATCTCCGGGGCAGTGCGCTCGGCTATGCCGCGCGGCGTTTCCTGTGGTCGTTGGCCATGGTGCCGACGCTCGGGCTGATCTATCCGTGGATGGGCGCCAGCCTGTGGCGCCACCGCTGGCGGCACACCTGGTACGGCGACCGCCAGTTCGCCATCGCCGGCACCTGGCGCATCGTCGCCGGCCCCTATTACGGCGCCTATTTCATCAACGTCCTCGCTCTTGCCGGCACGGCCGGCTGGATCGGCGCCACCGGCGACACCATGGTGCTCGAGGGCGTCACGATTCCCGGCCCCATCGGCCTCGCGCTCTGCCTCGGCTGCGTGCTCGTCTTCGCCTTCGGCCTCGCCCTCTACCGGACGCGGGTCGCCTCGCGCATGCTCTCGACGGTCAGCCTCGGCACCGCGACCCTGCGCGTCGGCATCCCGACCGGAGCGCTGTTCGGCCAGTTCGTCGCCTATGTCTTCGCCGTCATGGCGCTGCTCGCCATCCTCGCCCTCACCGCGCTGCTGGCGCTGGGCGGCATCTTCGCCGCCGCGGCGGCCAGCGGGCAGGCGCCGGATGCCGCCGCGCTCGCCGCCATGTTCCAGTCGGGCACGCTCAACGTCCTGCTGCTGATCGTCCTCTATCTCGTCGTCTTCGGCGCCTTCGGCTTGCTGGCCGAGATCATCCTCGCCTTCGGCTGGTGGAAGCTGCTCGCCGCCGGCGCGACGCTCTCCGACCCCGACAGCCTGCGCTCCGTCCGCGCCACCGCCGAGGATCCCGCCTTGATCGGGCAGGGGCTCGCCGACGCGCTCAATGTAGGGACCTATTGATGGAGTTCGCCGCGCGCTATCAGGATGGCGTCGTGGCCGAGCTGCGCGATGTCGTCTGCAGCGTCGAGCTTGCCGCCGACCCGGTCGTGCTCGCCATCCGCGACAGGACGAGCCGCGAAATCGTCGCGCAATGGCCGGCCGGCGAGTGCTACCTGCTGCACACCCGCATGATGGAGCTGCGCATCGCCAACAGCCAGCGCCCCGCCGGCGCGCGCCTCGCCGTCACCGGCATGGACGACCGGCGCGTCGCGCTCGGCGTCCTGCCGCGTCTCGACCACCACCGGCGCCGCGAGCGCTGGCGCGAGGTCCGCATCCTCGCGCTCGCCACGGCCGCGCTGGTTTCGGTCGTCGTCGCCTATCTCTTCGGCATCCCGCTCGTCGCCGGCCGGCTCGCCGCCGTCTTTCCGCCCGCCTGGGAGGCACGCATCGGCGAGATCGCCGCCCGCCAGATCGAGGCCACGATCACCGACGGCGCCGGCTACGACCTGTGCGATCCCGACCCGCAAAGCCTCGCCAACCGCGCCATCGCCCGCTTCGCCGATGCCGCCTTCGCCGGCCTCGGCTCGCCCTTCACCCCCGCCGTCGCGGTGATACGGTCCGACATCCCCAACGCCTTCGCGCTGCCGGGCGGGCAGACCTACTACCTGTCGGCCCTGATCGAGGCTAGCCATACGCCCGACGAGTTCGCCGGCGTGCTTGCCCACGAGCTCGGCCATGTCTACTACCGCCATGGCATGCAGACCCTCATCGCGACCTCCACCACGGGCCTGCTCGTCGGCTTCGTGCTGGGCGACATGACCGGCCTGTCGGTGGCCGGCGCCATCGGCGCCGCCCTCATCGACAACCGCTTTTCGCGCGAGGCCGAGGCCGAGGCCGATGCCTTCGCCGGCCGTACCGCGCAGCGGCTCGGCTTCAGCCCGTCCGGCCTCATCGACCTGCTCGACAGGGTGGCCGCCGACGATGCCTTCTCCAAGGCCCTGGCGCTGTTCTCCAACCATCCGCTCACCACCGACAGGCGGCGCGCTCTCGAGGCGTTCGCGGTCCCCGACCCGGCGGCGCGGCCGGCCTTCAGTGCCGCCGAATGGCGCGCCATCAAGACCATGTGCCCGCCCGGACCCACGCCGGCCGCCGCCGCGCCCGCGGAGACGCCCGGCTGATGCGCATCCTCATCCGCACCTCGAAATGGGCCATCTGGGCGCGCCGCTTCGGCGCCCTCGCCCTGCCGCTCGTCGGCATCCCTGTGCTGCTGCATCGCGCCCACGCCATCACCAGCGACAATTTCCTCGTGATCGAGGCCATCGCCATGGGCCTGGCCGGCGTCGCCGTGGCCGCGGCGCTCGTGGCCTTCGTGCGGCTGTGGTTCACCGGCGATCAGGGCTGGTCGCGCGCCACGCTGGCCTTCGTCTTCGGCATGCTCTGCCTGCTGCCCGCCGCCTGGTTCGGCTGGCAGGCCGCCAGCATTCCCGCGTCGCCGGACGTGTCGACCGACTATGCCAATCCGCCCCAGCTGCTGAGCTTCGTAGAATCGCGTTTCATCGGACCGGCGGAACGCGCCCGCATCGAAGCGGCCTATCCGAATGCGCGGGCGCGCACCTATCCCATCGCCGCCCCGCAGATGTTCGAGGTCGTCTCCGGCCTGGTCGAGGCCAATGGCTGGGACGTGCGCGCCCGGCGCGCGCCGCTCGGCCCGCTCGACGTCGGCCAGCTCAACGCGGTCGTCACCGCGCTGCTCGGCTTCCGCCACGAGGTCGCCGTGCGCGTCGCCGGCGCGGCCGACGGCAGCACCATCGACATGCGCTCGACATCGCTGACGAACGTCCCGGACTTCGGCCAGAACGGCCAGCGCGTCGAAGCCTTCCTGCTGGCTCTCGACGCCCGCGTCACCGAACTGCTGCGCACCGCCCCCACGCAGCCCGCTGCGCCGGACGAATAGGCGGGGCGCTCAGGCCGGCGACAGCCGCGGGCCGAACGGCGTGCGGCGCAGACCGATCGTGCCGTTCGCCGCGAGGTATTCGACATGCGCCCGCAGCGTCATCGCCGCGGCGCCCCGCAGCAGCGGCGCGATCCCCGGATAGATGCGCGCCAGCAGCTCCGGCACCGTGCGCACCCCCGCGCCGACCGCATCGGCAATCTGCCGGTTGCGCAATTCGCGATGCGCCAGCAGCGCCCGGGCATAGGCCGGCCCGTCGGCGATCGACCCGCCATGGGCCGGCAGGTAGTGCGCATAGGGTAGGGCGATCACCTTGCGCAGCGAGTCGAGATAATCGGCCATCGAGCCGTCCGGCACCGCGACGAGGGTGGAGTTCCAGCCCATCACGTGGTCGCCGCTGAACAGCCAGGCGCCGTCCGCCGTGCCATAGGCCATGTGGTTGGCGCAGTGGCCCGGCGTCGCGACGGCCGTCAGCGTCATGTCGCCGGCCGCAACACTCTCGCCGTCGCGGACGATCCTGTCCGGCACGAGGTCCCAGTCGCCGGCCCGCGCCAGCGTGTTGATCTCGAACGGCCGCAACGGCCGGCTCAGTCGGTGCCGGCCGGCAAAGCACAGCGGCGCGCCCGTCGCGTCGCGCAGCGCCCGCGCGCCGGCCGAATGGTCCCGGTGCGTGTGGGTGAGCAGGATCGCCTCGACCGGCCGCCCGCCGGTGGCGTCGCGCAGCGCGGCCCGGTGCGCCGCATCGTCGGGGCCGGGGTCGAGCACCGCCAGCCGCGCCGTGCCGATGATGAAGCTGTTGGTGCCGGTGAAGGTGTAGGGGCCGGCATTTCCCGCCGTCACCCGCACGACGCCCGGCAGCACCTCCACCGGCCTGTCCGTTTCGGGCGCGAAGCCGGTGTCGAAGATCAGGGGAGGAGGGGGGGCGGCCATTGCGCTCCGGGGGGTGAAGTTCTAGAAACGGGCAGCATTTCGCGCCCCGGACAGAAGGTATCGCAATGGCCCTGACGCTGACCACTCCCAACACGATTCTGGGAGCTCTCGAGCCGAAATCGGCGACCACCCGCATCGTGAGCAACGTCTTCACCGTGCTGCTGGGCACCATGCTGCTGACCCTTTCGGCCAAGATCAACGTACCCACCTGGCCCGTGCCGGTGACGCTTCAGACCTTCGCCGTCGCCGCGCTCGCCGCCGCCTTCGGCTGGCGCATCGGCGTCGCCACCGTCGCCGCCTATATCCTCGAGGGCCTCGCCGGCCTGCCGGTCTTTGCCGGCAGCGTGGCCGGGCCGGCCTATCTGCTCGGCCCGACCGGCGGCTTCATCGTGAGCTGGCTGCTGATGGCCGCCATCATCGGCCGCGCCGCCGACCTCGGCCTGTCGGGCCGCGTCGTCGCGCTGTTCGGCGTGATGCTGCTGGCCGATGCGGTGCAGTTCGTCTTCGGCTTCGCCTGGCTCGTCGCCGCGCTGGCCATGCTGCGGGGCGTCGGTCCCGACGCGGTGCTGCTCAGCGCCTTCGACGGCGCCATCAAGCCGTTCGTCGCCTGGGACGCGCTCAAGATGCTGTTCGCGGCGCTGACCGTCACCGGCCTCTGGACCCTGGCGCGAAAGCGCGCCTGAAAGACCATATGTTCGCAACAAAAGGCCGGTCGATTGACCGGCCTTCTTACTATTTCAGGACGTCCCGCGGCACGGGAGCGCCCCGATCCAATCGCCGGCTACAGAATCGTCAGGAAGAGGGAAATGCATGGGAACTACGATGACGGCCTTCGCACGAACCGATGCTCGGAGCATGCATGTCGAGCTGATGACGCTTCCGGTTCCGGTGATTTCCGACCATGAAGTGCTGGTGAAGATGGAGGCGTTCGGCGTGGGCATCCACGACCGGTATTTCATTCCGGCAGATGCACAGTTTCCGTATGTCATAGGCATCGAAGGCGCGGGCCGGATTGAGGCACTTGGCAAGGGCGTTGCGCATTTCGCCGTGGGAGATCGCGTTGCCTTCACAAGCAGCATGAATCCGAAGGGCGGCACCTGGGCCCAGTATGTGGCGGTGAAACAGGACGCGCTGATCCGCGTTCCCAATGATCTCTCCGCCACTGAGGCCGCAAGCGTGCCTGTCGCTGGCGGGACCGCGTTGCAGGGCCTTGCAGACCTGAAGCTTGCTGCGAACGAATCGCTGTTCATCGCCGGCGCATCGGGGGCGATAGGCTCTTTTGCGATCCAACTGGCGGTAGAGATGGGCGTTCGGGTCGCGGGGTCGGCATCAGCGAGAAACCTGCAGTACATGCGCTCCCTGGGCGCCGAGCTAGCGGTCGACTATTCGACCCCTGATTGGCAGGCCGAGGTGAGAAACTGGGCTGGTGACGGTGTCGACGCGGCGCTGGCGATACAACCGAATACGGGGAACAGCTCGATAAAGGTCGCCCGCGACGGCGGACGGGTCATCACGATTTCTGGTTACGGAGATACCTTTGCCGTGGAGCGAGGAGTGTCGATTGCACAAATGACTCACATGCACGACAGCCGATCGATGGTAGAGCGGCTGCTCTCCGCCATCGCCAAGGGCGCGATCAAAACCGTAGTCGAAGTCGAATATCCCTTCGACCGGGCTTTGGAAGCCTTGGAGAAAGCCGAAACGCGCCACGCGAGAGGGAAGTCGGTGGTGAGTCTGCAGGCTTAAGCAGTGGGCGCTGCGGCGCGGCTTGCGATGATTGCTTGAAGGAACGGCTCTGCGCGCTCAGCGATAGCCGAAGCCCATGACATAATCCCGCAGCAAGACCTCCTCCTGCTCGCTCTCCGCCAGGAGTATCGCCAAGGCGGCCCTGGCGGTTACGATGCCTATGGGTCTCGCGTCGGTGTCGACAAGCGGGATATTCTTCAGGCCCCGCGTCTTCATGGCCATCCAAAGAGCCGGTAGGTCGTCATCGGCTCGACACATCAGGACTTCGCGCGTCATGACGGAGGCCACGGGACAGGTGCAGCTGGCACCTTGGCAGTGGCTGATCTGAGCAACCACGTCGGTCTTGCTGACAACCCCCGCTATTTTGCCATCGGCGCCACAGACCACAAGCAGATCGGTTCCCGCGTGCAACAATGTAGCGGCTTCGATCAGCAAGGCATCGTCAGCGATGGTGACGAGACCCTGGCTTGCGTCCTGAAGGAGTGTTCCCACAAACATCGCAACCCTGTCGGTGGCAAGAACCGGAGGCCCTGAGGCCCCCGGTTCTATTGGTCGGAGTAGCGTGATTCGAACACGCGACCCCCTGCTCCCGAAGCAGGTGCGCTACCAGGCTGCGCTATACTCCGATAGGGCTCGCCGCGGCGAGGGGCCGCGGAAGTGGCGGGGTTATAGCCGCGACCTCCGGCCGTTTCAAGCGCAGAACGGGCGTCGTCCGTCGCGTTGCGCGCCCCTGCCGAAGCGTGTAGGAACCGCGCCGTTGGGGCGTCGCCAAGTGGTAAGGCAGCGGTTTTTGGTACCGCCATTCCCAGGTTCGAATCCTGGCGCCCCAGCCAGCATGAGATAGCGCGGCGGCGCTGCCCGTTTCAGTGTCCGTAGATGAGCACGACGCGGTTGCCGGCCTCCTCGACGCCGTCCTCGGTCGCGATGGGGGGCGCGTCCTCGCCCAGCCCGATGACGGAGGTGACCGCGGCCTGGTCGACGCCGGCCTCCAGCAGGGCGCGGCGGACGGCCGCGGCGCGCCGCAGCGACAGGGCGCGGTTGAACTCCGCCGGCCCCAGGCTGTCGGAGAACCCGACCAGCGCGATGGCGCCGGGCGAGGCGTCGAGCTGCCGCGCGATGGCGAGGATCTTGGTCTGCTCCGCCTCCGACACGGCGGTGCTGCTCTGCCCGAAATAGATGCGCTCGAGCACCTGTGGCGGCTGCGCCGTCACCGGGCTGTCCCTCATCGCCTGCAGGTCGCTGCGCAGGGCTGCGATCTCGGCCGCGCCGGGCAGGGCGGCGACTTCGGCCTCGAGGGCGGCGAGCGCGGCGCGCAGGGCGCCGACCGTCTCGTCCAGCGCGCCGGCATCGGTCGCGGGCAGGGCGGCGATCTGCGAACTCAGCGCGTCGAGCCTGTCGGACAATGCGGCGACCTCGGCGCTGCCGGCCTTGTCGGTGAGCGCGGCGCGGATGTCGCCGGCTTCCGCCGACAGTGCCGCGACGTCGTCGCCGAGCGAGCTCAGCGTGTCGCCGGAGCCGGCCATCTGCCCGGCCAGATCGGCGAGCCGCGACTCGAGCGCGTCGACGCTGCCGGCGGTCGCGGCACCGGCGAGGCCGGCCTTCAGCGCCTCGACATCGCTCGCGACGCCGCCGATCTGCGTTTCGAGCGGGGCGATGTCCGGCACCGTCGTGGCGGCCAGCGTCGCGGCGAGCGCGTCGAGCCGGGCCTGTAGGCCGGCCGGATCGGCCGCGGCGAGCGTCGTGACATCGGCTTCGACGCCGGCGAGCCGCTCGGTGAGCGCCGCGAGCTCGGCGCCGATCTGCGACAGGTCGGGCTCCGCCGTGGCGCCCAGTCGGCGCTCAAGCGCGTCGAGCCGCGAATGCAGGGTTTCGGTATCGGTGCGCAGGTCGTCGAGCGCAGTGCGGACGGGTTCGGCCGCATCGTCGCCGACAGCGGCCTCCACGGCCGCGAGGCGCGTGCCGAACGCCTCGAGCGCGGCCGGGCTGAAGTCGCCGAGGCGCGCGGCGAGCGTCTCGAAGCCGGATCTGAGATCGTCGATCTCGGCCTTGAGCGGCGCGGTGTCGGACGGGTCGAGCGTTGCGAGCTTCGCTTCGAGCTCGGCCTGCTTGTCGGTGAGCGCGGCCAGCGCATCGGCCGGCGCGAAGGCGGCGAGCCGGGCATCGAGCTCGCGACTGCGCTGGTCGACGGCCGACAGCGTGCTGCCCAGGGTCCACACCCAGGCCGCGCCGGCCACAAGCAGCACGGCCAGGACAGCAAGTGCCCAGACGAGCCGATTGCTTCTTGCCGACTCAGCCATCGCCCCATCCCCCTCCAAACGACGCAGCAGTGCCAAATTGGCCGATAGTTCGGCGCTTGTATAGTCACGGCGGGGCTTGCGCGAAGCAACGGGCGCCGCGAGACTGCCACCGTCGACGGACCGTGCGGCGAAATGCGGCGTCGTGGGCGGCGCCGGTTTCGGCTTTGCTTGCGGCACGCGACCCGCCGGTACGGGCAGCGTTCGGGACGACCGCCCGAATTTGATCTGGAGCAAAGACGGCCTGCGGAATTCGGGGATGCTTCGCGCGGGCGCAAACAGGGGGCATCTGCGTGATTGCACAGCTTACGCGTAGCGAACGCATCGCCGCGATCGTCGTGACCGGCCTCGTCGTTGCTGCCGGGCTCGCCATGGCCATCGGCGGGCGGAACGACCTCATGGGCGCCCATGGCTGGATCGTTCTCGTGCTGGGCGGCGGCCTGCTCATGCTGCTGCTGCGCAACCTCGAGGCGCCCGAGCCGGATGCCGAGCGGCTGACCCATTACTACGACGACCCGATAAAGGTCGGCATCGTCCTGACCCTGATCTGGGGCGTGATCGGCATGGCCTTCGGCGCCTGGGTCGCCGCGCTGCTGGCCTGGCCGGACCTCACCTTCGATGCCGCGTGGTCGAGCTTCGGCCGCATCCGCCCGGTGCATACCAGCGGCGTCATCTTCGGCTTCGGCGGCAACGCGCTGATCGCCACCTCCTTCCACGTCATGCAGCGTACCTCGCGGGCGCGTCTGGCCGATCAGATCAGCCCGTGGTTCGTGCTGCTCGGCTACAACCTGTTCTGCGTGCTCGCCGCCAGCGGCTATTTCATGGGCATGACGCAGTCGCGCGAATATGCCGAGCCCGAATGGTACGCCGACATCTGGCTGGTGATCGTGTGGGTCACCTATTTCACGCTCTATGTACGCACGCTCGCGCGCCGCAAGGAGCCGCATATCTACGTCGCCAACTGGTACTACATGGCCTTCATCCTGGTGGTGGCCATCCTGCACATCGTCAACAACCTCGCCGTGCCGGTCGGCCCGTTCGCCTCGAAATCCTATTCGCTGTTCTCGGGCGTGCAGGACGCCATGACGCAGTGGTGGTACGGCCACAACGCCGTCGCCTTCTTTCTCACCGCCGGCTTTCTCGGCATGATGTACTACTACCTGCCCAAGCGCGCCGGCCGGCCGATCTATTCGTACCGCCTGTCGATCATCAGCTTCTGGGGCATCACCTTCATGTATATGTGGGCGGGCTCGCACCACCTGCATTACACGGCGCTGCCGCACTGGGTGCAGACGCTGGGCATGGCCTTCTCGGTGGTGCTGCTGGTGCCGTCCTGGGCCTCGGCCGGCAATGCGCTAATGACGCTCAACGGCGCCTGGCAGAAGGTGCGCGACGACGCGGTGCTGCGCTTCATGGCCCTGTCGGCGATCTTTTACGGCATCACCACCTTCGAGGGCTCGTTCATGGCCATCCGGCCGGTCAACGCGCTTTCGCACTATACCGACTGGACCGTCGGCCACGTCCATGCCGGCGCCCTGGGCTGGGTGGCGATGATCACCTTCGGCTCGCTCTATGCGCTCGTGCCTTGGCTGTGGAAGCGCCCGTCCATCTATTCGCAGAAGCTCGTCGAGGTGCACTTCTGGCTGGCCCTGTCGGGTACCGTCATCTACGTCTTCGCGATGTGGAACTCGGGCATCATCCAGGGCCTGATGTGGCGCACCTACAACGAGAGCGGCACGCTCACCTACTCGTTCATCGAGAGCCTCGTGGCGATGCACCCCTATTATATCGCCCGCGCCTTCGGTGGAACGCTGTTCCTCCTGGGAGCGCTGTGCGCCGCCTACAACATCTTCATGACGATCCGCCGGCCGGCGCCGGTGCCGGCGGACGCGGCGGCGGATACGCCGCTGCCGCGCCCGGCCCTGCAGGCGGGAGAGTAGCCCAATGCTCGGCTGGCATCGCAAGCTCGAACGCAACACCATCGGCCTCGTCCTCGCCATCATCGGCGTCGCCTCCATCGGCGGCGCGGTGGAGATCGCGCCGCTGTTCACCATCGACGAGACGGTCGAGACGGTCGCCGACATGCGCGTCTACACGCCGCTCGAAGTGGCTGGGCGCAACATCTATATCCGCGAGGGCTGCTACGCCTGCCACAGCCAGATGGTGCGGACCCTGCGCGACGAAGTCGAGCGCTACGGGCCCTATTCGCTGGCCGTCGAAAGCCAGTACGACCACCCGCATCTGTGGGGCTCGAAGCGTACCGGCCCCGACCTCGCCCGGCTCGGCGGAAAATACTCCGACGACTGGCATGTCGCGCATCTCTACAACCCGCGCGACGTGGTGCCGGAATCGAAGATGCCGGCCTATCGCTGGCTGCTGCGCAACAATCTGCGCATCGACGACCTCGGCGGGCACCTGGCGGCGCTGCGCGCCGTCGGCGTGCCCTACACCGACGAGATGATCGCCAACGCCAGCGCCGACGCCTTCCGCCAGGCGACACCCGACAGCGCGCAGGCCGGCGAGGTTGCGGTGCGCTATGGCGAGGCGACCAACATCCGCGCGTTCGACGGCGATCCCGGCCGGGTCACCGAGATGGATGCGCTCGTCGCCTATCTACAGATCCTCGGCGGGCTCACCGACGTGGCCAGCCTCGATCCGGGCGAGGGGGAGTAGGCCATGCCCTTCGATCACGACACGCTCGTCGCCTTCTCGAAATCGTTCGGCCTGTTCTATCTCATCGCCATGTCGCTGGCCGTGCTCGTCTATGTCTACTGGCCGTCCAACAAGAAGCGGTTCGACAAGGCCGCGGTCGACGTGCTCGCCGACGAGGAGGACCGGCCATGTCCGTGAACGAGCGCGACCCCTATACCGGCAAGCTCACCACCGGCCATGACTGGAACGGCATCAAGGAGCTCGACACGCCGATCCCGAAGGCCGTGCTGGTCTTTCTCGCGGTCACCACGCTGTTCGCCGTGGTCTGGACCACGCTGATGCCGGCCTGGCCGACGATAACGAGCTATACCAAGGGCCTGCTGGGCACCGACCAGCGGCTCGAGGTGGCGCAGGCCATTGCCGAGGCCACGGCCGACCGGGCCGTCTGGACGGCCCGCATCGAAACCGAGGATTTCGCTGCAATCGAGGCCGACCCGGCGCTCATGACCATCGCGCGGGAAACCGGCGCCGCCCTGTTCGGAGACAATTGCGCGGCCTGCCACGGCCTCGACGCCAGGGGCGGCCCCGGCTTCCCCAACCTGGCCGAGGCGCCCACCATGTGGGGCGACGACGCCGAGACGATCGCCGAGACGATCCGCGTCGGCATCAATTCCACCCACCCCGAGTCGCGCTATGCGCAGATGCTGGCCTTCGGCCGCGACCAGATGCTCGAGCGCGAGAGCGTCCGCGCCGTCGTCGCCTATGTGCGCGGCCTCTCCGATCCGGAGGTTTCCGACGCGAGCGGCGAGGGTGCGCAGATCTTCGCCGACAATTGCGCCGGCTGCCACGGCGACGACGCGACGGGCATTCCCGGCACGGGCGCGCCGAACCTCGCCGATGCGTTCTGGATCTATGGCGGCGACCAGCAGGCGGTCTATGCCTCGGTCTTCAACGGCCGTCAGGGGCACATGCCGCATTGGGAGGGGCGCCTGTCGCCCGTCGATATCAAGCTGCTGACGCTCTATGTGCGCGACCGGCGCGGGGACGTCTCGTGAGCCGGGCGACGGCCGCCGCGCCGCTGTCACGGCTGTGGATCGCCATAGCCGTCGCCATCGGCCTCGCCGTGCTGGTGGCGGCCAACGTCCACCTCGTCTTCGTGTCGTTCGTCTCGCAGCCCGACTGCGTCGCCCACAGCAAGGCCGTGGGCGATTCGGGAACCTACCGCGCCGCGAAGTCGGCATGCTGAAGGAGAACCGCGATGTCCGGTGAGTTCCTCGACCTGTCCGTGCGCCAGGCTGTCGACCGCAACCGGCGCCTGTCGCCGGCCACCGCCTTCTCCTGGCTCGCGGCCGGCTGGCGCGACCTGTGGCACAACCCGCTGCCGAGCCTTGCCTATGGCGCGCTGGTCGCCATCGTCTCGCTGGGCATCGTGTGGGGGCTGGGCGCGCTCGGCTGGGACTACATCCTGTTTCCGGCGCTGGCCGGCTTCCTCGTCGTCGGCCCGGTGCTCGCCATCGGCCTCTATGAAAAGAGCCGGCGGCTTGCCGCCGGCCAGCCGGTCCGGGCTGCCGACATGGTCCGGCCGCGCCGCGGGGCGGGGCCGCATCTGTTCTTCGTCGGCGCGGTGCTGACCATGCTGATGCTGCTGTGGCTGCGCGCCGCCGTGCTGATCTATGCGCTGTTCTTCGGCGTGCGCCCGTTTCCCGGCCTCGACCACATCGTCGAGATGCTGTTCGCCACGCCGCTCGGGCTGTCGATGCTGGCGGTGGGCACGGTGGTAGGCGGGCTGTTCGCGGCCTTCGCCTTTGCCATCAGCGCCTTGTCCATCCCCATGCTGCTCGACCGCGATGTCGATGCATTCACGGCCATGGGTCTGTCGCTGACCACCGTGTGGCAGAACCTGCCGGTGATGCTCGTCTGGGGCGCCATCGTGCTGGGGCTGACCCTTGTCGGGCTGGCGACCGCCATGGCGGGCTTCGTCATCGTCTTTCCGCTGCTCGGCCACGCCAGCTGGCACGCCTATGCGGCGATGCGGATCGAGCCGTGACCTGCTGCCTGCCACCGCCCGAATTCATCGAGGCGGTCGCCGGGCCGCAGCACGCCGGGCCGCCCGATGACGAGGTGCGCCTCGCCAGCCGCAATCTCGGCAACGGGCTGAGGCAATCCGATTTTTCGGTGCCGGACATTCACTGCGGCGCCTGCGTGCGGGCCATCGAGACGGCCGTGGGCGCCCTCGCCGGCACCGAATCGGCGCGCGTCAACCTGTCGACGCGCCGGCTGGCCGTGCGTTGGCGTGAGGCCGACGGCCTGCCGCCCATCGTCGCCACGCTGGGCGCGCTCGGTTATCCCGCGACGCTCGACGACTTCGCCGCCGAGCGCAAGGATCCGGTGCTGTCGGGCCTCATCCGGGCGCTGGCCGTCGCCGCCTTCTGCTCGATGAACGTCATGATGCTGTCGGGTTCGGTCTGGTCGGGCGCCGACCCCGCAACGCGCAACCTGCTGCACTGGATCTGCGCCCTGCTGACCCTGCCGGTGCTGTTCTATTCGGCCCGGGTCTTCTTCGACTCGGCCTGGAGCGCGCTGCGGCACGGGCGCACGAACATGGACGTGCCGATCTCGATCGGCGTGCTGCTCGCCTTCGCGCTCAGCCTCTACGATACGATCAATCGCGGCGAGCACGCCTATTTCGACGCCACGGCCACGCTCGTCTTCTTCCTGCTGATCGGGCGTACGCTCGACCATGTGATGCGCGAGCGCGCCCGCACCGCCGTGCGCGGGCTGGGGCGCCTCGCCGCGCGCGGCGCGCTGGTGCGCCATGCCGACGGCAGTCGCGCCTATGTGCCGGTGGCCGACATCGTGCCCGGCATGACCATCCTCGTTGCGGCCGGCGAGCGCGTGCCGGTCGACGCAGAGGTGGTCGACGGGCGCTCCGACCTCGACCGCTCCGTCGTCAGCGGCGAGAGCGCACCGCAGCCGGTGGCGCCCGGCGCGCGTATCGAGGCGGGCACGCTGAACCTCACCGGACCGCTGACCGTGGTTGCGCGCGCGGCCGAACGCGACTCCTTCCTCGCCGAGATGGTGCGGCTGATGGAGGCCGCCGAAGGGGGCAGGGCGCATTTCCGCCGCCTCGCCGACCGCGTCGCGGCCTACTACGCCCCGGTGGTGCATCTCACGGCGCTGGCGGCCTTCATCGGCTGGATGCTGGCGACCGGCGACCTGCATCGCTCCGTCGTCATCGCCATTGCCGTCCTGATCATCACCTGCCCCTGCGCCCTCGGCCTCGCCGTGCCCATGGTGCAGGTGATGGCGGCTCGCCGCCTGTTCGAGCGCGGCGTGATGGTCAAGGACGGCGGCGCGCTGGAGCGGCTCGAGACGGTCGATACGGTCGTCTTCGACAAGACGGGGACGCTGACGACGGGCGTGCCGACCCTCGTCAACCTGGCCGCGCTGCCGCTCGATGTCCTTGCCGTCGCGGGGGCCATCGCCGCCCATTCGCGGCACCCGCATGCGCTCGCCATCGCCGCCGCCGCGGCCGGCATGCCCGCGCCGCAGGCTGCTGCCGTCTCGGAGCAGCCCGGGCTCGGCGTCGAGGCCCGGCTGGCCGATGCGACATGGCGGCTGGGACGGGCCGAATGGGCGCTGGCGACGCCCGGCGCTACGCGCGGCACGGTGCTCGGCCGCGACGGTGCGCTGGTCGCCGCCTTCGCCTTCGAGGACACGCTGCGGCCGGGCGCCGCCGAGGCGCTGGCCGGGCTGGCCGGGCAAGGGCTCGCCGTCGAGATCGTCTCGGGAGACGGCCCGGACGCGGTGTCCGGCATCGCCCGGCGGCTCGGTGTGGCGCGCTGGGCGGCGGGGCTGCTGCCGGGCGGCAAGACCGCCCGCCTTGCCGAACTGGCTGCGGCTGGCCGGCACACGCTGATGGTCGGCGACGGGCTCAACGACGCGCCGGCGCTGGCCGCGGCGCATGCCTCCATGGCGCCCGCCAACGCCGCCGATGTCGGCCGGCAGGCGGCCGATGTCGTGTTCCTGCGCGACAGCCTCGCCGCCGTGCCGGAAACGCTGCGCCTCGCGCGCGCGGCCGGGCGGCTGGTGCGCCAGAACCTCGCCCTGGCGCTGGGCTACAACGTCATCGCCATTCCCGTCGCCGTGCTGGGCTATGCGACGCCCTTCGTCGCCGCCATCGCCATGTCGGCCTCGTCGCTGGTGGTCGTCGCCAATGCGCTGCGGCTCGGTTGGGGCGAGGGCCGCCGGCCGGCGCGCCCCGCCCTGCACCTCACCCCGCGGCAGGAGGCGATGCGATGAGCGATTTCCTCTGGCTCGTGCCGCTGTCCGTCGTGCTCGGGCTGGTCGGCCTCATCGTCTTCCTGTGGACATTGCGTGCCGGGCAGTATGACGACCTCGACGGGGCGGCCGAGCGCATCCTCTACGACGAGGACGAGCCGCTCGACCGGCCGCGCTGATCAGCGCCGCGCCGCGGCCACGAGATTGGCGATGCCGAGGCCCAGCAGCACCGCGAGCTTCAGGCCCTCGGCCACGATGTAGATCAGGTGCGCGCCGCTCTCCGGCGGCGTGCCGCCATCCATGATGATCTGCACGCGCGCGTCGAGCGCCGGCAGCAGCCATACGGCCTGGGCGACGACGAGCGCCGCCAGCAGCACGGCGCCGGCGACGTTCCACATCGACCGCGCGACGATCAGCACGATCAGCAGCAGCACGACGGCCAGCACCAGTTCGGTCATGTTGAGCGCCGCGAAGGTCACGCGCCCGACATCGAGCGCCACGGCGAGATCGAGGCTGGGCGCCGTGAACTTGATGGGCGTCGCCAGCAGCGACACGCCGGCGAGGACGCCGGCCCACAGCAGGGCGGCGCCGCCGGCCAGTGCCGACATGCCGGGGCGCGGATGTGCGCTCATGAGAGTCTCCATATCTGTCAGGCGGGTTCGAGGCCGAACTGCGCCGGCGAAAGCACGAGGTCGGCCAGCGTGTAGCGGTCGAGGGTTGCAACGAATGCCAGCAGCGCCTCGCCGAGCACGCCGCGCAGCCGGCAGGACGGCGTGATGAGGCAGCGTCCGCCCGTGCCGAAGCATTCGACGAGGTCGAAATCGGGCTCGGTGGCGCGGATCACCTCGCCGAGCCCGATCCGGTGCGCCGGCCGGCCGAGCTTCAGCCCGCCCGAGCGGCCGCGCACGGCCGTGAGATAGCCGCCCCTGGTCAGCAGGTTGACGACCTTCATCAGGTGCGTGCGCGAAATGCCGTAGCACGCCGCCGTTTCCTCGATGGTGATGAGCTTGCCGTCGCGTGCCGCCGCATACATCAGCACGCGCAGCGCGTAGTCGCTGAAATTGGTCAATCGCATGCGCGGGCGCTCCTCGGATGGCACGCGAAACATGCACCGCGACTCTCGCGCAAGGCAAGCGCTAAAACATATATTGACAATACATGTTTTAGCGCAGAAGCATCGGCATCCGCGCCGCAAGGCGCATCGGCCGGACGTGCCGCGCGTCCCGCCGCCGACTGGTTCCACGCGGCCCCTGAAGGAGAATGCCGATGCCCGGCTCTGCCGCTGCCCTGACCCCCGACAGCATCGATGTCCGCACCCTGGTGCCGATGGAGCGTCACAAGAAGATCTTCGAGCTGGTCGATGCGCTGGCGCCCGGCAAGGGCTTCGTGCTGATCAACGATCACGACCCCAAGCCGCTCTATTACCAGCTCGAGGCCGAGCACCCGAAGCAGTTCTCCTGGACCTATCTCGAAAGCGGCCCCGAGGTGTGGCGCGTCGAGATCAAGCGGCTGCTCCAGGCCGCCTGAGCCGAATGCGACCATCGGTCCGTCCGTCCGGGGCGGACCGGCTTTCCCGGAGATGCGCAGATGACGGGCGTTTCGCTGTCGCGCTGGACATTGTCCTATTTCGCTGCCGCGTTGCTGGCGCTGCTCGCGGCGGAAGCGCTGATGGCCGCCGGCTTCGGCTTCCCGGCCGCGCCGCTCGAGGCGCCGGCCACCCTGCTTCTCGTGCATCTCGTGGCGCTGGGCTGGCTCAGCCTGCTGCTCTGCGGGGCACTGTTCCAGTTCGTGCCCGTGCTGGTCGCCAAGCCGCTCCACGACAATGATCTGCCGCTGCCGATCCTCTGCTGCCTCGTGGCCGGTCTCGGGCTTCTGCTCTGCGGTTTCCTGCAACTCGACGGCACCATCGATTCGGCGCTGCCGCTGCTGCCGGCCGGCGGGACGCTGCTCGGCATCGGCGTCCTCCTCGTGCTCTACGATCTCGGCCGCACGCTGTGGGCCGGGCGCCCGCTGCCGCTGCCGGCCCGCTTCGTCGTCGCCGGGCTCGTCAGCGTGGCGGTGGCTGCCGGCCTCGGCATCACCTTCACCTATGTGCTGGGCGGTGCGACGACGGCCGGGCCGCTGGTGGACCTCACTGTCGGCGGCCTGCCGCTGCACGTGATTGCCGGCCTCGGCGGCTGGCTGACCTTCACCGCGATGGGCGTCAGCTACCGCCTGCTCGCCATGTTCATGCTCGCCCCCGAGGAGAAGCGCCTGACCTCGGTCCTTGCTCTGTGGGGCGGTATCGGCGTGCTGGTGCTGGCGCTCGCCGGCGGCACGGGCGCCGTGCTTCTCGGCCACGATCCGACGCTCGTCCTGGTCGCCGCCTCGCTGCTCGCCATGCCGGTCCTCATGCTCTACGGCGTCGATGTCGTCCGGCTCTACCGGCATCGCAAGCGCCGCCGGCTCGAGACCAACAGCCTGATGGCCGCGCCGGCGCTGGTGTCGCTGGGTCTGGGCGCCCTGCTTCTCGTCGGCCTGCTGGGGTTCGGCCTGCTGGAGCGCTTCGCCGGAGCGCTCGTCTATCTGCTGGCCTTCGGCTGGCTGTCGGGGCTTGGGCTGGCCCAGCTCTACAAGATCGTCGCCTTCGTCACCTGGCTCGAATGCTACGGCCCTGTGCTCGGCAAGGCGCCCACCCCGCGCGTGCAGGATCTCGTCGTCGAGCAGCGCGCCAGAAAATGGTTCTATCTCTATTTCGGCGCCGTCTGGCTCGCCACGCTCGCTCTGGTCCTCGAGCAGGCGCTGCCGTTTCGCGGGCTGGCCGTGCTGGCGCTGGTCGCGACGCTGGGGCTCGGCGTCGAGTTCGTGCGCGCCCGGCGCCTTGCCGATGTGCCCGCGGCGCTGCGCCTGCCGCCGGGTACGCGCCAGCCGCACCTGCTCTATGCGCTTTCCGCACCGTCAAGGGGAATGAAATGACACTGCGCTTTGTCGATCTCGATGTCCGGCCCGTGCTGAAGGCGGGCGGCGAGCCCTTCGCCGCGATCATGGAGGCGGTGGACCGGCTCGCGCCCGACGAGGGCCTGCGGCTGCTCGCCACCTTCCGGCCGACGCCGCTCTTCACCGTGCTCGGCGCCCGCGGTTTCGCGCATGAGGAGAGCGAAATCGGCGGCGGCGACTGGCAGGTGCTGTTCCGTCCCACGGGGGAGGGGGCGAGCGGCGCCTCGCCGCTGCCCGTGGCCGACGATGCCGCCTGGCCGGACCCCGTCGAGGAGATGGACAATCGCGATCTCGACCCGCCGGAGCCGATGGTGCGGATTCTCGCGGCCACCGAAACCATGCGCCAGGGCGACGTGCTCGCCGCGCTGCTGGGGCGCGAACCGATCTTCCTGTTTCCCGAGCTCGCCAAGCGCGGCCACGCCTGGCGCGGCGCCTTCGAGCCCGATGGCAGCTATCACGTGCTGGTGCGCATCGGCGCCGGCAGGGCGGCGGCGTCATGAGCGCCGACACCGACGCCCTCGTCGAGCGCGTGACCGATGCGTTGCGCGTCGTCATCGACCCCGAGCTTGGCTACAACATCGTCGATCTCGGCCTCGTCTACGATGTCACGGCGGCCGAAGGCGGTTTTGTCGACATCCTGATGACGACGACGACGCGCGGCTGCCCCGCCACGAGCTACCTGCAGGACGGCGCGCGCGACGGCGCCCTGGCCGTGCCCGGCGTGGAGTTCGTCGACGTCACCCTGACCTACGATCCGCACTGGACGCCCGACATGATGAGCGACGAGGCCAAGCAGCATCTGGGGTTCGCGTGACGGGTCCCGGCACCGACGCGAGGCCGCCGGCCGATCTCGTCGGCCTGCTGCTCAGCAGCCTCGAGAAGCTGGCCGCTGCCGGCGAGGTCGACGCCGCCTGCCGCCTCGCCGGTCAGGCCTGCGCCCTGCTGCGCCACGAGGACCCGCGCGCCACGCAACGCTTCAACGTCCTGCTGCACCGGCTGACGCTGGGCGCGCCATATCGCCCGCGCTAGCTCACCGGCTCGAGCACGCGGCACGAATCGCGGACGATCAGGCGGGGCTCGCAGATGAGCTGCACCGGCTCGGGCGGTGCGGTGCCGTCGAGGCGGGCAAGCAGCAGCGCCACGGCCTTTTCGCCGATCTCCACCGTTGGCTGGATGGCGACGGTGAGGCGCGGCGAGAATGCGGCGGCGGTCGGCAGGTCGTCGATGCCCGCGACGGAAATGTCCTGCGGGCAGCGGAAGCCCTGCTCGGCCAGGGCGAGCATCACGCCGATGGTCATCTGGTTGTTGATGCAGAAGATGGCGGTAGGGCGGACGCCGCTCGCCAGCATGTCGGCCGTGGCGCTGCGCGCCGGCTCGATGTCGAACAGGCCCTGCAGGATCATGCGGTCGTCGCGCGCGATACCGTTCTCGGCCAGCGTGTCGAGATAGCCCTGCAAGCGCTCGACGGCGGTCGAGTAGTCGAGCTGCCCGATAAGAATGGCGATCTTGCGATGCCCGGAACGGATGAGATATTCGGTGACGGCGCGCCCCGCGCCGTAATTGTCGAGCAGCACGGAATCGAAGGGCAGCCCGTCGGCGCGCCGGTCGATGAGCACCGCCGGCACATGGATCGTGGCGAGGATGTGCTGCATGTATTCGGGCGTCGTGCCGACGAGGTCGAGGATGAGCCCGTCGACGCGCTGGCGGCGGAACAGCTCGAGGTTGCGCGCCTCCTTGTCGACGTCGCCCAGCGTGTTGCCGAACGACAGCGTGTAGCCCGAGCGCTCGCTGGCCTTCTCGATGGCGCTGGCCAGCGCCGCGAAATGCGGGTTGATGATATCGGGGACGAGCAGCCCCATGGACTTGCTGCGCCCCATCTTGAGGCTGCGCGCGCCGCCATGGGGGCTGTAGCCGAGCTCTTCGATGGCGGCGAGGACGCGGGTGCGCAGTTCGGGGCTCGTCACCGCCCTGTTGTTGATCACCGCGGAAACGGAGCCGATCGACACGCCGGCCCGTTTCGCTACATCCTTGATCGTCGCCATCTCGCCCCGGCTGTGGTCCGGCCTCCGCCCTCAGGTTTCACTATATGCGCAACTGCCCGCCATCCCCCATAGTCATGGGGCCTCGTGCAGCACCACCATCTGGTGGCCGGCAACCCTGTCGACGACGAAAGACACGCTGTCGCCAGCCGCGGTGAAGGCGATCTCCTGGCCCTGGGGTTGGAGCGTCACGCGCGTCACGGTGCGGCCGGCACGCAGGCTCACGGCCACGTCGGGAACGGTGACGATGTCCTCCACCACCTCGATCGGCCGGCCGGCGAAGGTGCCGCGCGAGATCGGGCTCGCGCACAGCAGGTGCAGCACGCTGCGGTTGTGCGCGGGCTGGCGGTTGAGCGTCGCACGGCCGTGCGAGGGGAGGTTGACCTCGAGGGTCCGCGTGTCCCCCAGTATCTCGTCGACGACATGCGCCACGTAGTGCCGTGTCGTGACCGCCCCGGTATTCCAGTAGATGGAAAAGACCGGATGGGCGAGGTAGGTGACGGCGCCCTTGCGCACGCCGGCGGCGTAGCCGGACGGCTCGACCTCGGCCGGCGTGTGCTGGTGACTCGAGAAGTGCTTGGGCGCCCTGTTGAAATAGGGGTCGTACACGTCGCCCAGAGACTCGCCGTCGGTTACCCTGAGGCGACGCGAGGCGGCATACATGACGATGGGGCTCTCGACGAAGTCCGGACGCAGGCCGGCGCGGGCCAGCACATAGTCGGGATTGTAGTCGCTGAGCGGACCGATGGCGCCGCCGATATCCAGCACCATTGTCTCCGCCTCGGCGGCGAGGCCGCTGTCGCCGGTGAGCAGCACCTTGCCGCCGCCCGCGACATAATCGGCCAGCTTGCGCGCGAGTTCGGCATCGGGCCGCACCACGTCGGGCAGCACGATCAGCTTGTAGCGCGCGAAATCGGCGAAGCGGTCGACGACGTCGAAGAGATAATGGCTCTCGAGCAGCAGGCGCACCGCGCCGAGGTCCGCATGCACGTCGCGGGCCGCGTTGCCGGTCTGGCCCGTGTGATAGAGGCTCGCCACCGAGAAGAGGCCGATATCGGCCACCTGCTCGGCCCCGAGCGTCCAGGGCTCCCTGGCCTCCGCCTCGGCATAGACCTCGCCGATGATCGCATAGGTCGACGGGTCGATCTCGCCCGAGGGGTGCAGCTGGTCGCCGATGCTGGTGCCGGCGCCGAAGGCGTTCATCAGCGCGTTCTCGTATTTGAGCGCCGCCGGATGCTTGTAGCCGCCGAACTCGCCCCACATCGTGTGGAACTTGCCGGTCATGCCGAGATAGGCCTTGCCCAGCGTGCGGGCATAGGCTGCCGATAGCGGGAAGTGGTCGTAGCCCCAGCCGCCGGTCGGCAGCGACTCGATCTCGAGATGGCTGAAATTGCCGAGCAGCTCGCGATCGCCCTGCGGCAGGTGGCCGGCATTGTGGAACACCGGCATGTCGGGGTTGCGGCTGCGCGCGGCGGCGTTCGTCTCCTGCATGTAGCGCTCGCGGACGCGATAGGCATGCAGCTGGCGATCCTCGGCCTTCTCCCAGTCGAGCCCGGCGGCGTCCATGCTGGCGATGCAGCTCGAGCAGGTGCATTCGCTGCCATGGATGATGTCGAGCCAGTAGCCGTCGGCATCGGGGAAAAGCTCGGCAAGCTCGCGGATCTGCGCCGTCATGTGGTCGAGATAGGGCGTGTTGAAGCACATGAACTTCCAGCCCACATCGTTGCTGCGGCCGCTGCCGGCGCAATGGAAGGTGCCGTCGGGCGACACCTCGCGCCATTCGGGATGCAGACGCGCCGAGCGCTCCTCCCACCCGCACGTATAGTAGAGGACGACGGCGATGCCGGCCGCCTTCACCGCATCGTACTGGGCGCGCAGCAGGTCGAACTTCAGATGCGGATGGCGGGCGCCGACCTTGGTGTCGTAATACGACCAGCCATGGTGGCACTTGGCGAAGAGGTTGACGGAATTCACATGCGCACGCTTGAGCGTGTCGGC
>PJUF01000405.1_pt1 | contig 32398 bp, 30 predicted proteins | sample 1512191 | NCBI WGS metagenome assembly PJUF01 (sample SAMN08177673, study PRJNA422409) | Feces metagenome, whole genome shotgun sequencing project. | isolation source: Chicken feces (3) enriched on wood chips | host: Gallus gallus | place: USA: Madison | collected 2015-01-15 | reverse complement strand
TACGGTGGCTGGGGGTTTAGGTATGGCGCATATAACATTAAGGGGAGCCAAGGTCTGCAACTTAAATTTAAAAATGGTAAAATGCTACTCATTGGTACCCAAAGACCGGAAGAATTGCAAAAGGTTCTGGATCAATTTAAGTCGAAATAACAAACCTGACAGGTTTCAAAAACCTGTCAGGTCTAATTTATGTTTAATGGTATTCATGACAATTTCCTACTCAAAGGAGAGAATACTTCTTTACATTTACAAATCAAATTTAATTCCCTGCGCCAACGGTAAATTGGTTGTATAATTAATGGTATTGGTTTGTCGTCTCATATAAACCTTCCATGCATCAGAACCCGACTCGCGTCCGCCACCGGTTTCTTTTTCGCCGCCAAATGCTCCACCGATTTCCGCACCCGAAGTTCCGATGTTGACATTGGCAATGCCACAGTCAGACCCGGCTGCACTTAGGAATTTTTCGGCTTCGCGCAGGTTATTTGTCATAATGGCTGATGAAAGCCCCTGCACTACACCATTTTGGAGTTCGATGGCATTGTTTACTTCACCGGAATATTTAATCAAATATAAAATCGGGGCAAAGGTTTCATGCTGAACGATTTCATAACTGTTTTCAACTTCGGCAATCGCGGGTTTTACATAGCAACCACTTTCGTAACCTTCACCTGACAAAACACCTCCTTCAACCAGGATTTTCCCGCCCTGTTCTTTTACTTTTTCCAAAGCATGGTTGTAAGCTTTCACCGCATCGATATCGATTAGCGGACCCACATGGTTGTTTTGATCCAATGGATTCCCGATTTTCAATTGTCCGTAAGCGGCAACAATTGCTTCGGTTACTTTGTCATAAATCGACTCATGGATGATCAGTCTTCTTGTTGATGTACAACGCTGTCCGGCTGTTCCAACTGCACCAAAAACAGCTCCGATGACCGTCATTTTCACATCGGCATCCGGAGTAACGATGATGGCATTGTTTCCGCCTAATTCAAGCAAGGATCTTCCCAAACGGCCGGCAACTTCCTGCGCTACGATTTTCCCCATTCGTGTAGATCCGGTAGCCGAAAGCAAAGGAACTCTTTTGTCTTTTGACAGGAATTCACCTACTTTGTAATCACCGTTGATCAAACAGGAAATCCCTTCGGGTAAATCGTTTTCTTTCAATACTTCCTGAATGATTTTCTGACAGGCCACGCCGCACAAAGGTGTTTTTTCGCTCGGTTTCCAGATTACCACATCACCACAAATCCAGGCCAGAGCCGCATTCCACGACCAAACTGCAACTGGGAAATTGAATGCTGAAATCACACCCACAATGCCAAGCGGATGGTATTGTTCATACATTCTGTGTCCCGGGCGTTCTGAATGCATAGTACTCCCGTAAAGCATTTTGGCTTGTCCGGTTGCAAAATCACAGATATCGATCATTTCCTGGACTTCACCGAGTCCTTCCTGGTATGATTTTCCCATTTCGTAAGAAACGAGTTTTCCTAAATCATCTTTGTATTGTCTCAATTTATCGCCAAACTGACGTACAATTTCCCCGCGTTTTGGAGCAGGAGTAGTTCTCCAAACTTTGAAAGCTTCCTGAGCAGCAGTGATTGTTTTTTCGTAATCTTCTTTTGTAGTGGCTTTTACTTTTCCGATTAGTTTTCCATCAACCGGAGAAAGTGATTCAATGATTTCACCATTTGAAAACCAGTTAGAACCGGTAGAAGTTCCATCATTTATTTCGTTTAGTCCTAATTTTTTTAATTCGTTTTGTATCATTTTGTTTGTTGCTTTTTTTGAAAGAGTTCAAAGTTAAGAATTATGCAGGAAGTTAGCATGGAGAAAATAAAAAAAACCGTGATTTATATAACCACGGTTTTTGTACTATAATTCAGATTTTTAACTTTCTTTGATTTTGAATCCACATTCAAACGTTCCCCAGGCCAGTTCAACATCACCATCGTCTTCGACTTCAATCGTAAACTGTTCTACAGGTTCATCAATTTTTTCGGTAGGTACCTCTATACGTAAAACATCTTGAGATTCGTCATATTTGGTTCCCCATTGGTTCCATTCCTTATTAAAGATTACAATGGTTTTATCTTCGTTTGGAATTGTATAAAGGCTGTATTTTCCGGCGGGAAGAACTTTGTCATTAATAGCGATGTCATTGCTGATCTCGAAGGTAGTAGCTTCATTTGCTCCGGTTCTCCATAACTTACCATAAGGAACAATGTCTTTTCCAAATTCACGGCCTTTTAAATAAGGTCGGCTGTAAACGATTTCAATATCGAGATTTTGAATTTGAGCCTTGACAGAATCCATAGGACTCACCCGGTTATTAGTAGAAGTTTGGGCGTGTGAAATCCCCGGAATAGAAAATAGAAGGCTTGTGGCGACGGCGAAAAAAAATGATTTCATACAATTAAGCATTTTAAATTTATGTGATTATTTGAGCATCTGAATGGCAAGTTTTGTGCCAGTTATCAATTTATCAATTTCTTCTTGGGTATTAAAAACAGCAAATGAAGCACGAACTGTTCCTTTGATTCCAAAACGACGCATAATCGGTTGTGCACAGTGGTGTCCCGTGCGAACGGCAATTCCTTTTTTATCGAGGATCATCCCGACATCAGATGGATGCACGCCCGGCAAATTCAGGTTAAATGAAACCGCTCCTGAGCGAGGTGCGTTTTTGGCATAAATAATAACTTCATCCAGTTCTGATAGTTTTGAAGTTGCGTAAGTTAAGAGTTCATTTTCGTACTGATGAATCTGTTCGATTCCAATCGAATTGATAAAGTCAATTGCACTCCCCAAAACAATGTTTCCGGCGATATTCGGTGTTCCGGCCTCGTATTTGAACGGTAAACCAGCATAAGTGGAATGATCCATCCAGACTTCTTTGATCATTTCGCCGCCGCCATGAAAGGGAGGAAGCTCATTCAGAATTTCTTCTTTTCCATAAAGGATTCCCGTTCCGGTGGGTGCATACATTTTGTGTCCGGAGAATACAAAAAAATCGGCGTTTAATTTTTGCACATCGACTTTTGTATGGGGAATTGACTGCGCGCCATCCACCAAAACCCAGGCGCCTGCTTTGTGCGCTTTTTCGATAATGATTTCAATAGGATTGATGACACCCAATGCATTGGAAATCTGGTTAACGGCTATAAGTTTTGTGTTGGGCGTGATAAGTTCGTCTAATTGATCCATCTGCAACGTACCCTCATCACTAAGCGGAATGTATTTCAATTTGGCTCCGGTATGCTCGCAGAGCATCTGCCAGGGAACGATATTGGAATGGTGTTCGATTTCGGTGATGATGATTTCGTCCGTTGGCTTTAATACATCGCGTAAAACGGTAGCGACCAGGTTGATCCCTTCAGTCGTTCCCTTGGTAAAGATGACTTCATGTGCATGTTTAGCCTGGATGAATTTCCGGACTTTTTCACGTGCAGCCTCCATCATAACCGTTGCTTCCTGACTGATGGTATGAATGCCCCGATGAACATTGGCATTGAATTTTGCGTAATATTCATCTATTGCATCCAGCACAATCTGCGGCTTTTGTGAAGTGGCCGCATTGTCAAAATAAACCAAAGGCTGCCCGTTTACTTCACGTTCAAGAATCGGAAACTGGGCGCGTATTTTTTGTATATTCAGGTTCAATTTTTCTGCATTTGAAATCATTTAACAAAGGTACTGAAATTGGATGCCTTAAGAAATGATTTAGGTCAAATTTTACAGACCTGTCAGGTTTTTAAAACCTGACAGGTCTTAGGTCGTTTAATATTTAAAATTCTTTTTCAAATAAGGTTTCAAATCATCATAAGGAACAAATAATTCGAAATATCCGTATACATAAGGCGTCAGATCATATAGTCCATAATGAAAAGTAATTCCTTTTTGGGATAAACTGAAGTTTTTGGTGTATTCAATTTCTTCCGATAAGAATATGCTATTTTCCGGTTTGTTCAGTTTCACACCTTCTGGAATACTATGTTCTTTTCTGACTGCTTTGTCCAAAACTTGATTGATTTTGGTGGCTTTTGAAATGTCCAAAACATCACTAATTTCTAACCACTTTTCTTGTCGTTTATCATAAGTAAAAAATTGTTGAAACGATAATCCGTGCGCACCTCCGGAATATTCATAACCGGAATGCTTCATAATCAAATAATTTTTTGTGTTCAGATAAGGAGCGAAGAATTCATTGAGCTGATGATTGAAACTGGGTCTTAATTCGCCAAAATCTTTCCATTGAGTTTCGATATCTTTTTTATAGGAAGAAGCCAATTCATTTAAACTTTGAGTAGTATAAGAATCAAAGTCCTGATAAGATTCGTAAACTTTTTGAATCAATTCTTTTTGTAATTGTTCTTCTTTGGGGACCAAAAAACTGTATTCAAAAAAACCTTCGATTTCGTCTGAGGAATTTCCCGGATTAATTGGAACTCGTCTTGAATTTTCCAATTTCACCATCTCAGTATAATTGCCATTGATAACTTTCTTGAGTTCGAAGGGTAAAGTTTTTTCTCCTTTTTTCCAGGTTCCTTTAAAGACTCCATCGGCAAAAGTTCCGCTAAAAGTTTCTTTGAGACTTTCATCGTCATAAGTAGAAAAAGCGAGTTGTGGTGAAGATTGGTAAATTTCTATTGGAATTTCTTGGGAATGGTAATAATATGAACCATAATAAGCACCTTGCTCTTTGGAAAATTCGCCTTGTTTTAAAAGCTGCATTGTGATGGGATATTGCCCGATTTTCCCTTCCAGAATTAAATATTCATCGGTTTGGGCAAAAATCGAACTCGCCACAAATAAGCAAAAGAGCGAAGTAATATATTTCATAATTGAATTTTAAAGTTTAAACTTAGCAAATATTATTCCCGATTGGAGAAAAACTTCAAAATCTTCTCTGCTCTCGAGTTTCCTACAACTTCTGCTAATTCCTCTTTGGTAGCGGATTTGATGCGTTTCACTGATTTGAATTTAGATAAAAGTTCCTGAATTGTTTTTTCGCCCACGCCGGGAATTCCTTCCAATTCCGAATTGAAACTGCTTTTGCTTCTACGATTTCGGTGTTTGGAAATTCCAAACCGATGGGATTCGTTTCTGACGTGTTGCAAAACTTTCAAAGTTTCGGAAGTTTTGTCCAGATAAAGCGGAATCGAGTCGCCCGGAAAGAAGATTTCTTCCAGCTTTTTTGCAATGCCAATCACCGTTACTTTTCCCCGTAATCCCAGTTTGTCAATGCTTTTCAAAGCCGCGCTGAGCTGTCCTTTTCCGCCGTCGATTAAAATCAGTTGCGGCAATTCGCCTTCTTCTTCCAAAACTCTTTTGTAGCGCCGATAAATCACTTCTTCCATCGTAGCGAAATCGTCGGGTCCTTCCACGGTTTTTACATTGAAAATCCGATAATCCTTTTTGCTCGGTTTGCCATCTTTGAACACCACGCAAGCCGAAACCGGATGGGTTCCCTGGATATTGGAATTGTCAAAACCTTCGATATGTCGGGGTTCCACAGGCATTCGCAAATCCTTTTTCATTTGCGCCATGATTCGGTTGGTATGACGGTCCGGATCGACAATTTTGATTTGTTTCAATTGTTCGAGTCGATAATATTTTGCATTTCGTTCCGAAAGTTCCACCAAACGTTTTTTATCGCCGATTTGCGGCACCGAAATTTTCATGTCGGGAATTTCCAATTCGAGTGGAATCGACAAAAAGATTTCTTTTGGATAACGACCAAATCTTTCCAGAATTTCCACAATCGCTTCTTCCAGCAATTCTTCATTGGTTTCGTCCAATTTCTTTTTCAATTCCAAAGTATGCGATTGAATGATTGCGCCATTATTGACCCGCAGGAAATTGACATAAGCAGAAGTTTCGTCGGAAATGATACTGAAAACATCTACATTTCCTATCGTAGGACTGACCACAGTGGATTTGGCCTGATAATTTTTGACCAAATCAATTTTCTCTTTGATGGATTGCGCTGTTTCAAAATCGAGTTTGGCTGCAAAATCCTGCATTAGATCCGTCATATAGCGAATCGCGTCGTTGTAATTTCCTTTGATGATTTCACGAACTGCTTGTATGTTTTTATCGTAATTTTCTTCGGATTGAAAACCTTCACAAGGCCCGAGACAATTGCCGATGTGGTATTCCAGACAGACTTTGAATTTTCCGGCTTCAATATTTTTTGGACTTAAATCATAGTTACAAGTTCGTAACGGATAAATCTCTCGGACTAGTTCCAGCAAAGCATTTAAAATCCCCACCGATGCATAGGGTCCGAAATATTCCGAACCGTCTTTGATGATTTTCCGGGTTTTGAAAACGCGCGGAAAAGCTTCGTTTTTGATGCAAATCCAGGGATAAGTTTTATCGTCCCGAAGCATCACATTGTACTTCGGTAAATATTTTTTAATCAGATTGTTTTCGAGCAAAAGCGCATCAAATTCGGTATCGACTTTGATGGTTTTGATGTCTGCGATTTTTTTAACCAAAATCCGGGTTTTACCGGAATCATGTGTTTTGGTAAAATAAGAGGAAACGCGCTTCTTTAAATTTTTGGCTTTACCTATATAGAGAATTTTCCCGTTTTTATCGTAGTATTGATAAACACCGGGAGAATTGGGCAAAGTCTGAATGATAAGTTTTAAATTTTCCTGCATTTGAACAAACAAAGTTCGCAAGATTTTTTGGGAATTGGGGAATTTAGTTTTGGGAGATTAAAGATTAAAATTCAGTTTAGACAGAAACCATTCATCCGATAGAAATATTTCTTTGATGTCATTTTTATTTAATCGTAAGATTAACTTTTCGTCCGAGTCCAAATTCGATAAGTTTATAAAGTGTCGAAAGTTGAATATCGCTGTGGCCATTTTCAATTCTCGAAATAAAACTTTTTTTGGCTCCGATTTTTTCTGCCAGTTGTTCTTGGGTCAATTTTGCACGTTTTCTTTCCTCTTTTATGAGTTCTCCAATGGCAAAAGATTTGGCTTTGATTTCAAAGTCAGTTCTTTCTTTGGAGCCGGTTTTTCCATATCTTTTGTCAAGATGTTGAGTGAAAGTTTTTATGTTTTTATTTTTGGTTTCCATTTTTTATCTCTTTTTGTTCGTTAAAATATTCCTCCATTATTTTTTGAGCTTTTTGTAATTCTTTTGTCGGAATTTTTTGTGTTTTCTTTTGAAATCCATTAAAAAGAACAACTAAGTTTCCTTTGTCAAAACAGCAGAAAATTCTGTAAATATTACTTTCATATTCGATGCGAATTTCAAAAAGCCCTTTTATGCCTTCAATGCTTTTGAAAAATTTTGCCGGCACACGTTCGAGAATTGTCATCATAAAAAGAACTTCGTCAACTTTGTCCTTGACTTTATCAGTTAAGGTTTCAAAAAAGTCTTCAAAGTAATTTTTGTAAAAGACAATTTCTCTGATTATTTCCATGGGTCAAAGTTAACTAATAATGGAACATTATCAAACGATATTAAAGAATTTTCACTAGATTTTTCGAAAAGTATTAAGCTAATGAAGTTCGGGAGTTTTTTGGGAATTGGGAATTTAGTTTTTGGAAGTTCTATTAATTAGTAAGGTTATTCATTTTCTTCGTAATAGTAGGAATAATCAATGCCTTTCATAAACATTTCACGGTCGTTGATTTTGGTAGTTAAAGCGTTCTCCAAAAGTGTTTTCAAAACATTCTTTTTTGTAGGACTTAATATCATTGCGTTCATATAATCGGGTTTGCTGATTTTACTCCAATCCACGCATTTTTTCAAACGTTTTTTCAAAATTAAGTCCAGCCAAATCCGGGCACTTCTTCCATTTCCTTCCATAAACGGATGCGCAATGTTCATTTCAATATATTTATCAAGAATTTCATCGAATGATGTTTCGGGCATTTCCTCAATTTTTTCTAATGTTTCGTCCAAAAAACGAGATGCAGCAAATTGAAAGCCGCCTTTTGAAATGTTTTTTTGTCGGATTTGTCCTGCAAAATCATATAATCCACCAAATAAATAAGCATGTATTTGTTGCAAACCTTTGGTTGTGCCTACTTCAATATTGTCCAGAATATTTCCTTCAAAAAGTGTATAGGCTTTTTTCTTGCTTTGTCCGTCAAGGCTGTTGTCGCTGTATAAAAACCAATCCAAAAACTTCATCGCCTTATTGTTTGGGAAGTTTTTGGCTAAGTCTATAATTCCTTCACTATCAAGCGTATCTGATAAACGTCTTTTTCCGTCTGGGGCAAGTAGCCTCAACTGGTTAGTGGTACTAACCAGTTGATTGTTTTCATTTTTAAGTTTCGTTTTTAGGTATTTCCAATAGTTGCGAACTTTTTGGTAGTCGCTTTCTTCATTTAAAACACCCACAATATCCAATACCGAAAACCACCATTTGGAGTTTTCTTCGTCCCAAACAGCTCGTACTTCACGGTCGTCAAAAAAACGTATGGATATTTTTGCGTGGTTCATTGATTCCTTAGATTTTCCTGCATCTGAGCTAACAAAGTTCGCAAGATTTTTTGGGAATTGGGGAATAAAAATTTTCAACTCAGAATTTTGGCGTTGCCATTTGTAAAGGTCTTTAGTATGGTTTTTTTTAATAGTATTCGATGATATAGTGAACTTCATGTATAAGTTCGTTGTTTACAAAGATTTTCTTACTTGTTAAATTTCCTTGATCGTCGTGGTCAAATTGTTCTTTATAATGGTAAGGCATTTCACTTATATAATTTCCAAAAGTCGATGTCCAAAACTTCATATGTGCACTATTATCTGTATTGGTGAAAACCTTTATTGAAACAATTTTCTGGTTTTTATATTCATAGTTTACCTCTCTAAAAAATGATTTATATTCCACACGCATTTTAGAAATTTTGTTGTCTTCATTATAATCATAAAAAGTTAAAACAGATTCATTGTTTTGAAAATTTTGCCATTCACTTTCAATAACTGAAATTAACTTATCATTTTCATATTGGTATTTTACTATGCCAATTAATTCGGTAGTACCATTTGGTATGTAAATACCTTTTGTTTCTCTCTGGATTAAATTTCCAGACTTATCATAAATGTATATGTTTTCGTAATTGTTGTTTCCTGATGAGTAGACTTGTTTGTGTAACATCAATTTTTTATTGTCATATAAAAAGGAATTTGTCTGAGTAAGTATATTGTTTTGGAAAATGCTTTTTTCTGCTAATTTGTCTTCAATGTATTTATATTTTTTTGTGACAGATCTTTCTACACTTCCTGCGAATAATGATTGAAAATCTTCCTCAATTAGTTGATTATTACTATTGAATTTAAAAATTGTTATGTCTGTTCTATCCTTAACATTGTTTTGGCTATATATACTCTTTACTTGATTTCCATTTTCATCATATATAAACTGCAAATTACTTGTAGGACTATTTTTTTGGTATCTAATCGTTTGTGTTTTTAATCCCTGTTCATTATATAAATCAATATTCAGTGTATCATTAGCGAAGTTTGTTTTCTTATTTTTTGAAATTGTATAAACCTTTTTTATTCCACTGTGATTGTCTTTTTTGAAATACTCGTAGAGTCTATGAGGTTCTGGTTCAACTATTACATCTTCATTTTTCTGAGCCAATGAAATTATTGAGCATAAACTAAGTAGGATAAATGTAAAATATTTCATTCGGTGTTTGTTTAAATCATTCAACTTTCCTCACCACAATTTCGTCCCCAATATACACCAATAATTTATTCTGAACTCCATAATCCATTTTCTCCAAACTTCTTGCATAATGATTGATTTGTTGAACGTGTTTTTCCTGTTCACCGCCCGTTTTATAATCGATAATCGTACAATGATTTTCTTTCAAAGCAATCCTATCCGGACGAATGACTTCACCCAAATCATCAATGAAATCACGTTCGTTTAAAATTTTAAATTCATCTGAAAAATAAGTCGCTAAATCCGGATGATGAATGATTTCCAGCATCAGCTTTTTCATTCCGGGAATTTCTTCCTGTCGGATTTCACCTGCATTCAAAGCCGTTTTCAGTACAGGTTCTACGTCTTTTTCGGTATAAATGAATTCCATTAATCCGTGCACCAATTCTCCATAAACGATTTCTTTTTTCTTTTTCCAACGTTTGGACGATTCCTTGCTGATTTGAATTCGGTTTTCCCAATTTTCAACCACAAACGGCAAAATTTCAGTCAGATTTTCAGAAGTTTTGGGTTGGGAAATTCTTCCTTTTTCGCCTTTTAGAATGATTTCATCTTCGCCTTTGAATTCTTCATTAAAATAAACCGCCACACCGTTTTTGGCATCTTTTGGCGTGATGATGTAAAGTTGTTCCACCGCACGAGTCGTCGCTACGTACAACAAATTCAGGTTGTCGATGAGAAATTCGTTTCTTTCTTTGTCGATGATTTCCTTAATTTCATCCGATACTTCTTCCAGATTTCCGAAGGAATCCATAATAAATTCCTCAAATGGCAATTCTTCTTTCTGAATGGGAATCCAGAATTTATCGACTTTCACGCGATCGCCCCAACTGGCAAAAGGAATCATCACCACCGGAAATTCCAGCCCTTTGGATTTGTGAATGGTCATCAGCTGAACGGCATCCACGCCTTCGGGCGAAGAAATGCTCAGTTTTTCCTTTTGCAAATCCCAATGCTCCAAAAATCTTTGCAAATTGTATTCGTTTTGCATCGAATATTCCAAAACATAATCCAGGAAATATTGTAAATAAGCGGTTTCATTTTGACTTAAATCAAAAGCTTTGATGGTTTTTTCGGTAAAATCATAAAGCGAAACCGAAGGCGAAAAAGCAAAAGAAATATCGATTTCGACTTCTTTTAGAAAGTTTTTAAGCGATTGTTTCCTTTCCAAAACCGGCTTTATTTTTTCGGTAATGTCCGCAAAAGGATGGTTTTTCAATTCGTTTAATTGAATTAAAAATTCGGCTAAAGAAACTTTGTCTTCTTCGTTGGAAATGGTTTTGAAAAATAATTCAATGATTTGAATTTCAGGCGAATTCGATAAAAGCAAAGACTCGGAAGAAATAATCGGAATTTGTTTTTCGGAGAGGAATTCCGCAATTTTTTTTCCCTCAGCTTTGGTCCGATGCAAAATCGCAATTTCACCCAATTGAAAACCTTGTTCCTGAGCTGAATTTAGATTTTTCAGCAATTGCCCGAGGGCTTCTTCGTCATAATTATAATCTTCAGTTTCGCCTTTTTTGGCAATGAAATTCAATTGAACAAATCCGCCTTCTTTGTGATTGCTCAATTGTTGATTTCCTTCGGCATATAAATTCCGATAATCATAGCTGAGACTTTCGGCTATTTTCGTATAAAATTCATTGTTGAATTCAATGATTTTCTGGTGGCTGCGCCAGTTTCGGGGAAGATTTTCCACCAAAATGGCGAGTTCATCTTTTCGGTTGATCAAATCCACCATTTGCTCCGGATTTCCGCCTCGCCAGCGATAAATCGATTGTTTGGCGTCGCCCACGAGCATCACCGTATCGGAACTCGCGCGAGCGTTTTCCACAAGTGGCATTAAATTTTGCCATTGAAGCGTGGATGTGTCCTGAAATTCATCGATGAAATAATGATGAAAACGATTGCCAATCCGCTCATAAATAAAGCCGGACGGCTGTTTTTGGAGATTGGTACTGATGAGTTTATTGAATTCCGAAATCAATAAAACATTGTTATCTTCCTTGATGGTTTCGATTGATTTTTCGACTTCGTTGATGATGCTCAGCGAAGTAATCGTGCGCTGAATTCCCTGCCAAACCGCCAATTCACGTAAGATTTCAACTGCTTCGTTCGAAAGTGAAATCAGTTCGGGTGCAGTTTGTTCGATTGTGTTTTTTGCGATGGATGATGCTTTACCGGAACACCATTTATCGGGATCTGTATTGGATTTGAAAGCCAAATGACGACTTCCGGGAAATTCAAAATTTTCGTTTTGAAGTTTATTGAAAAACCCGATGAAACCGGTGTTCCCATAGGAAAAATCATCAGTAGAAATTTGGTTGGCCTCCAAAATTTGAAACGCCCTTTTTCCGATTTCAATCAGTTTGTTTTTTTGAGTTGAAACATTCCGGTAAACGGTTTTTCGGAACTCATTAAATTCTTCCAGATTAAATTTTTGAAGATTGGCCAATTTGACCAAATGGGTGTCCGAATAAAGCGTTTTGGCGTTTTGAATAAGTTCGCGCGTAATGTCCCAGGAACGGTTTTCGTTTAGATTGTCAATGGCGATTTCGATCAAAACCGAAGTCAGGGTTTCATCTTCTCCTATTTTTGAAAACAATTGATTTACAGAGTCTTCCAGCAATGTGTCCAATTCCATTTCCACATTGAAATTGGAGGAAAGCCCCAAATCCTGCGCAAAAGATTTCATCAATCTAAGGTTGAATTTATCAATTGTACTGACGGAAAACCGCGAATAATTATGCAGGATTTTGGTCAACGTTTCTTTGGATCGCTGATGAATGATTTCCGGTGTGAGATCCAGTTCTTTGCTCAGCATTTGTAAATCCTGATTTTCTACGAAATCGGTTTGTGAAAACTTTTGAAGTTGTTCCAGAATTCTTTCCTTCATTTCGTTCGCAGCCTTATTGGTAAAGGTAATTGCGAGGATAGACTCAAAAGCAAAAGGATTTTGGCTCAGTAAAAGAATGGACAGATATTCCTTGACAAGCGTATAAGTTTTTCCGGCGCCGGCCGAGGCATTGTAGATTTTGAAATCGTTAGGTTGCAGCATTATTGAATTAAAAATTAAAAATGATAAATTTTAAATGCCCTTCGACTCCGCTCAGGGTAACAGGTTAAATGTAAAGATTTATTTTTTGATTAAACTCTTCAAATAGTCGATTATTAATTCAGTGGAATTAGGTTTTCTGTGAATGTAGTTTTCGGCTGCATTTCCGCGAAGTTTTCTTTCGTCTTCTATTTCAATCAAATTTGTCATTTTTTGGTCGAAATCATATTGGTCAATAAAACGAACGGCACCTTGGTTTTCTAACAAATCAATTGCTTCAAAATAGTTTTCATAATTTGGCCCAAAAATAATGGGAACACCGAAAACAGCCGGTTCCAGTGTATTGTGAACGCCGGTTTTGGTAAATCCACCACCCACATACGAAATATCGGCATAAGCATAAATTTTAGTCAGCATCCCGATGGTGTCTACAACCAGGATTTCCGCGTTTTCAATTTGATTCTCATCGGACTTTGTATAAATGGCTACCTTTTTATGGATTTTTTCGGAAAGTGATTTAATTTGTTTCTCGTCGATGTTGTGTGGTGCGAAAGCGACTTTCCAATTTTCTGGTAAGTTTTTATTAATGAAATTAACAAGGATTTCTTCATCATCCGTCCAGGTGCTTCCAGCGACAATTAGTTTAGAATCTGATTTAAATTTTTCAACGAATTCTAATTTTGGAGAGGAATCCAGGATTTCTTTTACCCGGTCAAAACGTGTATCACCCGAAACAGTTACCTGATCAATCCCGATGGATTCCAGCAAATTTTCAGAATCATTGTCCTGAACAAAAAAATAATCAATGGATTGCATCTTTTTGCGGAACCAACTTCCCCAGCTTCGGAAAAATAAATTGTTTTCTTTGATGACAGCTGAAATCACTACGACAGGAATACCTTTTTTATTCAGCCGGCCGAGGAGGTTGTACCAGTATTCATATTTAACCAAAATCAAAACCTCAGGATGAAGGATTTTAATCAGTCGTTTGGCATTTTTGGGAGTGTCGAGCGGCAGATAAAAAATATAATCCGCGCCTTCATAATTTTTCCTTATTTCGTAACCTGAAGGTGAGAAGAAGCTCAACGCAATTTTATGGTTGGGATACGCTTTCCGAATGCGCTCCAAAACCGGCCGGCCTTGTTCAAATTCACCCAAAGAGGAGCAATGCATCCAGATGACTTTGTCGTGTGAAGAAATACCTTCTTTTAACTTTTTCTTCCAGTTCTTCCTGCCCTTTTTCCATAGTTTGGCTTTGGGGTTAAAAGAGGAAGCAACTGAGATTGCCAAACCATATAGCGAAATAAATAAATTGTACAGGATATTCATTAGGGTTACGAAGATACAAATTCCGTTTTGTACATTTGTTTCAAATTTTTTCAAAAATCAGAATAATGCGCAAATTACAAATGGTTGATTTGGGTAGCCAATACCAGAAAATCAAAAAAGATATAGACGAAGCGATTCAGGGAGTCATTGATTCTTCAGCATTTATCAACGGCCCTGAAGTGAAAAATTTCCAGACAGAACTGGAGTCCTATTTAAACGTTAAACACGTCATTCCTTGCGGAAACGGAACCGATGCTTTGCAAATCGCTTTGATGGCGCTGGATTTGAAGCCGGGCGATGAAGTCATCACAGCCGATTTTACATTTGCGGCGACTGTGGAAGTCATTCATCTTTTGGGATTGAAATCAGTGTTGGTCGATGTGGATTATGAAACATTTTTAATCGATCCGGAGAAAATTCGCGCAGCCATTACACCGAAAACCAAAGCGATCATTCCCGTTCATTTGTTTGGTCAATGTGCCAATATGGATGAAATCAATCAAATCGCAAAAGAGTATAATTTATTTGTAATCGAAGATACCGCACAGGGCATTGGAGCTGATTTCAAAGGTGAAAAAGCGGGAACCATCGGAACGATCGGAACGACTTCATTTTTCCCTTCCAAAAATTTGGGATGCTACGGCGATGGCGGAGCAATTTTTACCAATGATGATGCTTTGGCGCATAAAATGCGTGGAATTTGCAACCACGGAATGTACCAAAGATATTACCACGATGAAATTGGCGTGAATTCAAGGTTAGACAGCATTCAAGCAGCGATTTTGAGAGTGAAATTGCATCATTTGGACGAATACAACAAAGCTCGAAGAAAAGCAGCCGATTTTTACAACGAAGCTTTTTATGAATTACCCGAAGTTTTAACGCCTATCAAATCCGAAGACTCTACCCACGTTTACCATCAGTATACATTGCGTATAACCAATGGAAAACGCAATGAATTAAAAGAATTTTTGGAGTCCAAAGGCATTCCGGCGATGATTTATTATCCGGTTCCATTACGTAAACAAAAGGCGTATGATACCGGGAATTACAAGGATTCGGATTTTACGAATACCAATAAATTAATCGACGAAGTGATTTCGCTTCCGATGCATACAGAATTAGACGAAGAACAATTGAATTATATCAAACAATCGGTTTGGGAGTTTTTTAGTAGTTATCAGAAATAAATAATTTCAACATATAAATTAGAAGGAATTAACCTTAAACTTTAAGCATTGAACTTGAAACATAAAATACTCGTCACCGGAGGATTAGGATACATTGGCTCGCACACAGCGGTAGCTTTGCAGGAAGCCGGATATGAAGTTGTGATCATCGATGATTTATCGAATTCCGAATTATTCGTTTTGGACCGGATTGCGGAAATTACCGGAATCAAACCAGAATTTCACCAGATTGATTTAAAAGATAAGGATTTGGTAAATGAGTTTTTTGCGTCAAATAAAATCGACGGTGTTATTCATTTTGCTGCGCACAAAGCTGTAGGAGAGAGTGTTCAGAAACCGTTGATGTACCACAAAAACAATTTGTTGGGTTTGCTGAATGTGCTGGAAGCGATGAATGAAAACGAAGTGGATTATTTCATTTTCAGCTCTTCCTGTACCGTTTACGGACAAGCCGATAAGATGCCGATCGATGAAACCGCGCCCATCAAAAAAGCGGAATCGCCTTATGCCAAAACCAAGCAAATGGGCGAGGAGATTTTAGAAGATTTCGTTGCGGCTTTTGAGAAAAATGTGATTTCGCTGCGTTATTTCAATCCCGTTGGCGCACATCCGACGGCTTTGATTGGAGAATTACCCAAAGGAGTTCCCAATAATCTTGTTCCTTTTGTAACGCAGACAGCTGCAGGAATCCGGGAATTTTTATCCATATTTGGAAGTGATTATCCGACGCGCGACGGAACGGCCATCCGGGATTACATTTATGTTTGTGATCTGGCCGATGCGCATGTAAAAGCATTGACACGATTGATTGAAAAGAAAAACAAATCGAATCTGGAAGTTTTCAATCTCGGGACGGGAATCGGTTCAACAGTTTTGGAAGTGGTAAATTCTTTTGAAAAAGTAAATAATTTAAAGCTAAATTATAAACTGGTTGATAGAAGAGCCGGTGATATCATCGAAGCTTTTGCCGACAATAGTTTCGCCGAAAAAGAATTGGGATGGAAGCCCGAAACTCCGTTGGAAGAATCGATGCGTACGGCTTGGGAATGGCAGAAGGGATTGGAGTGATTGAGTTGGAGGGTTGTTGAGTAGTTCAGTATTTGAGTAATCTTTTTAAGATTGACATTGAGTTGCTAACTTCGAATTTCGCAAAACGAACATTAATTTGTAATTTTGACCATTCTATGGAAGTAATCATCAAAGAAGACGGAAGAGTACAAAAACCGGAGTGGTTGCGTGTGAAATTGCCTACGGGTAAAAAGCACCGCGAGTTGCGTGGTTTGGTCGATAAATACAAACTGAACACCATTTGCCAGAGTGGAAGCTGTCCGAATATGGGCGAATGCTGGGGCGAAGGAACTGCGACTTTTATGATTTTGGGAAACATTTGTACACGTTCTTGTGGGTTTTGCGGTGTGAAAACCGGCCGGCCGGAACAAGTCGATTGGGAAGAGCCTGAAAAAGTGGCGCGCTCCATCAAATTGATGCAAATCAAACACGCGGTGCTGACTTCTGTGGACCGCGATGATTTGAAAGATATGGGTTCCATCATCTGGGCGGAAACCATTGGTGCCGTTCGCAGAATCAGTCCCGGGACGACCATGGAAACCCTGATTCCCGATTTTCAGGGAAATACAAAAATGATTGACAGAATTCTGGAAGCTGCTCCCGAAGTGATTTCGCACAATATGGAAACGGTGAAAAGGCTGACGCGTGAAGTGAGAATTCAAGCGAAATACGAACGCAGTTTGGAAGTTTTACGTTACTTGAAAGAGCAAGGCCAGCCGAGAACCAAAACCGGTGTTATGCTTGGTTTGGGCGAAACGGAAGACGAGGTTTTTGAAACTATACAGGACGTGAGAAATGCCAATGTGGACATCATCACGATTGGGCAGTATTTGCAGCCTACCAAAAAGCACCTTCCTGTCAAGTCTTTTATTACACCCGAACAATTCAAAGCGTATGAAATATTTGCCAAAGACTTAGGTTTCCGTCACGTGGAAAGCGGTCCTTTGGTTCGTTCTTCTTATCATGCTGAAAAGCATATTCATTAGTCCTTTTGCACATTCTGTTTAGGATTTTAGATTGTTCTCCTATTGAATTTAAATTGAAAAGAAGTGCTTAATTTGTGTAGTTTTGAATTGTGGGAGAAATGGGGGACTTACATGCCTATAGTTTTAATTGGATAAATAACCGGTTTAAAAGATAATCGATACTTGGTTTTTCAATCGGTTAGTTAATTCTGAAAGTTTGCGTAGTTTTTTTGAAATGCAATAAAAAGTAAATCGTTTAAGGGCAGTATTTTACATTCCTCAGGTATAGGAGCCGTTTTGAATTCGAAATATGTATTGACCAAGAATTGGGGTGTAAATTCAGGATTTACGCCTACGTGAATAATCCTGTAGTCAGAATTAAGTTTTTTTATTTTATAGTTTCCGTATTCGGGCTTTTCAAATTCCCAAATAATTTTGGCTCCTTCAAAATAAATAATGGAAGTGGCATTTTTGGTCTGATTTTTTGAAACAATGGTATAGCTGTTTTTTCGGTTGAATTCTAAATTTACTTCCAATTTCGTTATTGCAAAATCCTTTTTGTTGACTGTCATAATTCCCGACCAGCTTCCTTCCCGTACTTTTTTTATTTTGAATTCAAGCTCATAGACATCGTCATCTTCATAAAGAATCTCGTATTTGTACAATTTTCTTTTATTCAAAAAGTCCTTGTCTATAAAATCAATCCAGGAAAATTGTTCATAGAGGAAAAAGGGTGATTCCCGTGAAACGTTGTAATCGTTATTTCTGACAAAAAGGGTTGAGGAGGGCTGGACAATTATTTTGGAATTCAGATGAATTTCCTCGTCATTATAAGCAGTAAGTTCAAGGTGCAAAGGATTTTTCAGATAAAGCAAGGTATCTTCTCTTTCTTCACTTAATTTTTCAGTCAACGCGTGAAATCCTTGGACTTCATAAGTGGTTTGAATCGCCGGATAATTACCGGGATAATTTTTTTTAATATTGTCGAGAATGGAATTTATTTTTTGAATACTGTCAATAGCAAAGCTATTATAAAAAACACCTTCATCCAGCTCAACTATGTCATCCTCATAAAGGATTGTAGAATCTTCTTTTTCTTCCGGTTGTTTAACAGGATCCAGCGTAATGACCATTAGTTCTTTCACTTTTTTACCCGGAAAAATTTTTTCTTTGTAGCCATCTTTAAAAACAATAAACTTAAATCCTGAAATATCGTAACCCGAATAATCGATTTTAAAGAAACCCGTATCATCAGAAATAGTATTTAAGTCGGCTGACTGTTGGAAAAAGACCATGGCTCCCGGTATAGGCGTATTGTTTTTGTCTGTGATATAACCACTGACAAACTCCTGACCCAATGATAGAATGGGTAGTATGCAAACTAAAAATAGTAGTTTACGCAATTGATTAGATTTTCTGCAAAATTATAGGTATTTACCGGAACAACAAATTGAACATAAAAAAAGCCCGAAACTACGGGCTCTTTTTTATTTTCTGATTGACTAATACTTAAAATGTATAACCAACTCCTAATGAAATTACGGAGTTAAATACTTTTGCTTTATCTCCATTTTCATCTTCGAGGTCATAAACGCTCGTTAAACCACGACCGTAACGCAAACCAAAGTTTAGACCATTTTTCATTTCATATCCCGCTCCAATGTTTACTCCAAAGTCAACGGTTTGGATATGATCAAGATCTCCTTCATAACCACCATCAAGGATTTCAACTCCCGAATCAACATCAGCTTTCCCTTTTGCTGCTACATTAAATCCAACTTGTGGACCGAATTCAAAGTTCAATCCGTCATAAGCATACCATTTCAACATTAAGGGAACATTGATATAAGATAAATTTTGAGTTGCTTTTATACCTGGCATTTCGGATTTGTCTCCTTGAAGTGAAAACAAAAGTTCTGGTTGAAATGCTAATTGTTCAGAAAAACGAATATTGGCATAACCACCAACGTTAAATCCAAATTTCATGTCAGATTCTCCAGCGTCATCACCGACCAAATTGGTTAACTGTGGCCCGGCTTTTACACCAAATTTAACTTGGGCATCTGACTGGTTCATTCCGAAAACCGCCAAAGCGGCAATTAAAAACGTTTTTTTCATAACTGTTTTATTATGGTTTTGCCTGTTATTTACAAATTCAATGCCATTATGAAAAAAATGATTAAAATCAGAGAGACTAAAAAAAGAGAAAAGCCACTGTCACAGTGGCTTTTCTCCTATTAATTTGCAATCGTTGGGATGGGATTAAAATTTAAAATTAGCACCTACACCAACAGAACCCGTATTCCATGAATAATTAGTGGATCCTAATCCATAATCTATATCATAAGAATAAGATATTCCTTTATAGAATGCAAAGATATCCACTATAGGAAGGCTGAATCCAACCCTTGGGCGATACAAGAAACCACCATCCCCTGCGGCATCACTGACACCGATGGCATACCCTAATTCTAATCCGGCAAAAAATCTATCGGTAAAATTAAATTTGGCAGATGCGGCAATAGGAATGAAAGTAGCATCATTTGCGTCATAAGTGAAACCACCCTCTTTGTATTCTTTTCCAAAGAAATGGTCAACTCCCACAATTCCACCAATACTTAATCGGGGAATAACTTCGTAATAATATCCAAAGGTAGCTCCGGCATTGAAAGCAAATCCATCTGCATCCCCAACAGGAACACCAACGTAAGGGCCGGCCTCCATTTGAGCATTTGCCCCAACTAATCCAAATACTGCAAACGCAGCAGATAATAAAAGTTTTTTCATAATCATTGAAATTTTAATTGTTAACATTCAAATTTAATATAAATTTTTAATTAGCTCATTTAAGATATTGACAATTAATCCACAGCTATTAGTATTGTCAGCTTATTTTTAATAGTTATTTTTGCATTTCCGAATAAATTCATTAATTATTTCACATTCCAAATGAGCAATACCTATAAATCCGCAGGAGTAGACAAAGAAGAAGGTTACCAAACCGTATCCAAAATCAAAAAATCAGTTTCAGAAACGCATAATTCCAACGTGCTGAATGGTATTGGGAGTTTTGGTGCATTTTACCAACTTTCCGGATATAAAAACCCTGTTTTGGTTTCTGGAACCGATGGGGTTGGAACCAAGCTGAGAATTGCATTGGATGTGAAAAAATATGATACCGTAGGGGTTGACTGTTTTGCCATGTGCGCCAATGACATTCTGTGTCATGGAGCTAAACCTTTATTCTTTTTAGATTACTTGGCTTGCGGAAAATTAGATTCAGACATTGCAGCCGAAATTATCGGTGGAATTGCCACTGCCTGTAAAGAAACCGGAACTGCTTTGATTGGAGGTGAAACGGCCGAAATGCCCGGAATGTATAAAATCGGGGATTATGACGTAGCCGGATTTTGTGTAGGTGTGGTTGAAAAGGATGAAATTATTGACGGTTCGCAAATCAAAGAAGACCAAGCAATCATAGGACTGCCTTCCAGCGGGTTTCACAGCAATGGGTTTTCTTTGGTTCGGAAAATATTTTCCGATTTTAATGAGGAATTTGAAGGAAAGCCTTTGTACGAAACTTTGTTAGTTCCGACAAAATTATACCAAAATGATATTTTCAAAATCCAGGAAAAGGTAAAATTAAAGGGAATTGCACATATTACAGGCGGCGGATTGATTGAAAACGTTCCAAGAATTATTCCCGAAGGCCTTTCGGCTGTTATTGAAAAAAATAAAGTAAACGTTCCTGCTGTAATGAAAGAACTAATGAAGCGTGGTGGAATAGTGGAAAACGAAATGTTCGGGACTTTCAATATGGGCGTAGGAATGGTAGTAATTTGTGATGAGAATGATGTTCAGACCATTCTGGAATTGATTGAAGGAAGTATGCTTTTGGGCGAAATCCATAAAGGAGATGAGAAAATTATTTTGAAATAATTATAATATTAAATTTAAAATTCAACATTTAAATAATCCTTAAATGCTCCAGTCCAAAGCGCTTGCCATACTTAAATCGGGACGAAATGTATTTCTGACGGGTTCTGCCGGTGCGGGGAAAACCTATGTACTCAATCAATATATCAACTATTTAAAAGAACACAAAGTCGGGGTTGCGGTAACGGCTTCGACCGGGATTGCGGCTACGCATATGAATGGCCAAACGATTCATTCCTGGTCGGGAATCGGGATTCGGGATGAGGTTTCCATGCGGCATTTGTCCAATCTAAAAGAAAAAAAATATTTTCGTGATAAAATGGATGCGGTTAAAGTACTGGTGATCGATGAAATATCCATGCTGCACCGAAATCAGATTGACCTGGTCAACCGGGTTTTGAAATATTTCAAGGGAAATGAATTGGCATTTGGCGGGGTTCAGGTGGTTTTTTCGGGTGATTTCTTTCAGCTTCCCCCGATTGGAAATGAACTGGAATCTTCCCGGCAAAAATTCGCCTTTATGTCGGATGCCTGGCTGGAAGCCGAACCTGTGATTTGTTATCTGACGGAACAGCACCGGCAATCGGAAAATGATTTGAATGTGATTCTGAATGAAATCCGAACAGGTGAGGTAACGCAGCGGTCTATTGATTTACTGGAATCCCGGGTGGAATTTCATCCGGACGAAGGGGAACAGGAAACCAAACTTTTTACACACAATGCCGATGTGGATCGGATCAATCAGATGTTTCTGGAACAGATTGGAAGTGGTTCGCGTTTTTTCCAAGCCATTGTGAAAGGGAATGACGCTCTGGTGGAAATGCTCAAAAAATCGGTGCTGGCCTTGGAAAATATAGAATTAAAGGTAGGTGCACAGGTGATGTTTATCAAGAACAATTATGAAGTCGGCTATGTCAACGGAACGCTTGGGCGCGTCACAGGCTTTACCGACAAAGGAAATCCGCTGGTGAAGACTTTTGACAATGACTTGATTGAAGCCAAAGCCGAAACCTGGGCGATTGAGGATGAAACAGGCAAACCATTGGCGTCCTTTGTACAGATTCCATTGCGGCTTGCCTGGGCGATTACCGTGCATAAAAGCCAGGGAATGACCCTCGATAAAGCGATGATCGATCTGAGCCGGGCGTTTGAAAGGGGGCAAGGCTATGTGGCGCTTTCTCGTTTGCGGGATTTGAGCGGACTGAAATTAAAAGGATTGAACCAAACCGCTTTGGAAGTGGACGAACTGGCCATGCGGGCCGATAAACGTTTTCAGGAGTTGTCACAGGAATGGGATGATTCACTGGAGGAGAAAAGCCTGGAAGGAGAATTCAGAAGTTTTATTTTGCATAGCGGTGGAACCGTTGATAAAAAAGAAATTGCCAAGAACAAGGAGAAGTTGGCCCAAAAAGGCAAAGCCGAAAAGGAGTCGACGTATCAGATTACGAAAAAGCTCGTTTTGGAGAAGTTGAGTCTGAATGAAATTGTAGAAAGAAGGGGATTGGGGAAAGGAACGATTTTGAGCCATCTCATCCGGATCGCTGAAACGGATAAGGAAATTGACCTGGAAATGTACCGGCCCGATGAACAAATCCTTCAAAAAGTTCAGGCTTCTGCTAAGAAGTATTCAACCGAGGGGCATACTTTATTGGGGAAGATTTATGCGGATTTGGAAAAGAAGCTGAGTTATGACGACATCAAGCAAGCGATGATTTTTTTGGAGAAGAAATAAAAAAAGTCCGGAAAACTCCGAACTTTTTCAATATACATTATACATTAACTTATTCCACGATAAAATAAATCGCCTTTTTTTCAGTCGGCTCTTCACCTGACTTTGTGTTTTTAAACTCCACCAGACAAACACCATTTTTTGAGCCTGTTACCTCAAAAGTCTTGGTTCCCCCAACTCCCACCATTCCTTCAGCGGCCTCATCCGGGTTAAAAGCACCTTCAGAAATTTTGACAGTACAATCTTCCTGAGATTCAGTCAACCACGCATAACCTGTGGAAGGGTTTTCTGCAACATCAACCATAACCGTTTTTCCTTTTTTGACTTTTACAAAGTCCAAATGGTTGTATTCGGCGAGATTGATTTTGTCCGGAAAGTAATCCCATCTTTCTTTAATAGTGGTTTTACAGCTTGAAAGGGCGATTGAAACGATAAATAATAAAAGAATTTTTTTCATTGGATTCTAAATTTTAAGTGAATTTAACGGAATTTTCAGAGAAATCAAATTCCGAATGCTAAAAACGAATGATTATTTTTGATTTTATGGCGTTTTTCCTTCCATCTTAATAGGCTTTCAAAGCCATGGTAAAGCGGTTTTTGATTTCTTTTGCCAGACTTTTGGGTTGGAGTACCTGGACAAGTTCGCCGTGAGAAAGAAGCTCCATCACAAAATCATAGGTGGGAACCAGCTTGAGTTTTACCGTCATTTCACCGTTTTCATCTTTTATAATTTGTTGTGAATGGTGAAGCGGCAGGGTGCGGATGTAATTTCCCTGATTTCTGATGAATTTCAGCATGATTTCTTCCGGTTTTTTGTCATTTGGCCCGACAATTCCGAAACAATCTTTGAAATATTCTTTGGGGTTGATTTGCTGCGGATACTGGAATTTTGTTTGGGTAATATTCAGTGCATGCAGACGATCCAGCCCAAAGGTGCGGAATTCTTTTTTGTCCAGGTCATAAACAAAAACATACCAGCGTTTCCGGAATTCTTTTAAGAGATAAGGCTCAGCCGTCCGGGTTTCTATTTCGTCTGACCAGAATTTCTGGTAACGGAACTGAATCTGAAAACGGTTTTGGATGGCATACAACAATCCGCTGAGGTGTTCGGTGCCTTCCGGTTTTCGTACATCGAACTGGATGAAATCGGAAAGGGATTGGTTGAGGTTCAGCACCTGAAAAATGTCGAGCGCTTCAAACATCCGTTCGCTGTATTCGTCCTGTTTATCTTCCGAAATAAAATATTCTTTCCGCGACCGGTCAAATTTGATTTCAATCCCATATAGAGTTTCAATTTCTTTCAAATCCCGTTGGAAAGTTCGTTTTGAAATTTCAAAGTTCATTTCATGTAAATCGGATTCAGATTGTAATTTGTCGAGAATTTCTTCAAATGACGAAGATTTTTTTCGCAGCTTTTGGATGATAATTCTGTGGCGGGCGAGTGATTCCTGTTTAGACATATTTTTGGCTTTATCGAAGCTCGAAGTTTAAAATTCGTGCTTTCCGTTTCAAATGTATGATTTCATAACGACATTTGATGGCGTTTACATAAATATATTACAAATAACCCGTATTGCATTATCAATTGAATTTTAAAGTATTGAATTTAAGGAATTTAGACAATGCCATACCCCGAAGGGGTTATATATTTGTAGCCCCGGATGCAATCCGGGGGTAGGAAATTATGGATGTAGAATATTTTGGCACATATTTTTGAACAAAAATTGTGACAAAATAGGATTTCGATAATACTGAAGTCAGTATAAGGCCTTATTCCTCCTTAAGATTGTTTTCTTTGAGTTTGTCCCGATAAATCGCACCCGGGCTTCCGAACATAAAGAAAAGTTTTCTTCGGATTCCTTTGGCGTTTTTCACATCGGCGAATATGTCTTTGTATTCATGGAAATTCAGGTAAAGCGGATTCATGCTCGTATTGATCTTCGTGGTCAATCCGTAAGTTGGTTTTTCTTCCTCCGGTTGATAGGTGCTGAATAGTTTGTCCCAAAAAATAAAAATGGCGGCAAAATTCTTGTCAATGTATTTTTCTTCAGAACCATGGTGAACCCTGTGATTGGAAGGGGTTACAAAGATCTTTTCTATCCAGGGATGTAGTTTGGGTACATGTTCGGTATGCTGCCAGAACTGAAAAAGAACCGAAATCTGGTTCGCGATAAAGAAAATTACAGGGTGAAAACCCACAAGGGCGATCGGGATAAAAAAGATGGTTTTGAAATGTTGGATCCAGCTGAGCCTGAATGATACGGTGAGATTGTAACTTTCTGCTGAGTGGTGTACCACATGGGTAGACCAAAAGAACCGGTTAAAATGTGATATACGGTGCGACCAATAGCTGCATAAGTCATACAGTAAAAGACAAGGAATCAATGTCCACCAATCGAGCGCCATGCGCCATGGAACTAAGTTGTACACATACACGGCTCCAAGAATGAGCGCTGCTTTGAATAGAAGATTAATTGCTACATTTCCCAATCCCACGAACAAGGAACCCAATGCCTCAGTGGTATTGTAATTCTTTTTTCCGGAATGCCAGGAATACCATATTTCGAGTACAGTAAGAAAAGCCATAACGGGAATGGCGTATACAATCAGGTTGGCGGAGTCGGTTTCAAGGGAAGTTATATCTAAATAATCAATTTTTTCGGTACCAAACAGTTCATTAAAATCTTCTAACATTGCCCGAAAGATAGGGTTTATAAATTTAAAAGTTTGTTAATTGGAAGGTTTAACGTTTTATTATAGATGTAGAATGACGGAAAGAAATGTCTTGCTTAATAATCTGTCTTATTTTTGGAAATGCATATCATATTAATTCCCAAGAGATTGGAATTAAGAAATAGAAAGTAGTTGTTTTTTTATTTGCTTATTCATACTTCCCTCCAAAACCCTATCTTTGCCCTACATTCAAAAAAGTACATTTCTAGGTTGTGCTGAACACTTAATACATAGTACCAATGAGGATTGCCGTTTTTGTTTCCGGATCCGGAAGTAATTTACAAAACATCATAGATGCCGTTCAGGACGGTACACTCCCAAATGTAGAAATCGCCATGGTCATGGCCGACCGTGACTGCTATGCGGTGGAACGCGCATTGGATGTTGATATCCCAACTTATTTATTGGAAGACAGAAAAACATTTTCCGAAGATGCCGACCATAACCTGGAAGGCGAGGATGTGGATTTAATTGTGCTGGCGGGATTTTTATCCATCCTAACGCCTGAATTTACCCAGAAATGGGAAGGGAGAATCATCAATATCCATCCGGCATTGCTTCCAAAATACGGCGGAAAAGGCATGTATGGAAAGCATGTGCACAAAGCTGTATTGGGATCGGGCGATGAGGAAAGCGGTGCCACGGTTCATTATGTAACTGCAGGCGTAGACGAAGGCGAAATTGTCGTACAAGGAAAGTTCAAAGTCGAAAAAGGGGATACGGTTGAAGATTTGCAGCGGAAAGTCGCGGAGGTGGAGATGGAAATTTTGATTGAAGCTATACGAAAGTTAGAAGGTTGAATTTAGAATTCGAAATTTAAAAGTCTAATCTCAAAAACCTATCTTTGAAAGATCATTTTTAAAACATTCAGAATGTCCGAATTAATCTGGAAAGAATCCTTTAAAATTTTAGATCAATTAAAAAAGAACAACAATCGGGAATGGTTCGAAGATCACAAAATTGAGTTTAAAAAACACCAGGATTTTGTTAAAAAATTCTTTCAGGAAGTGGAACGGAAAATGCAGTCGTTTGACGATATTTCCGGTATGAAAATGTTCAGGATTTACCGCGACGTACGTTTCTCGAATGACAAGATACCTTATAAAACCCATTTTGCAGCCAGCTTTACAAGAAGAAAACCGGAACTCCGGGGCGGATATTATGTCCATTTCGAACCGGGAAATTCTTTTTTGGCAACCGGATTCTGGAATCCTGAAAAAGAGGATTTATTACGAATCAGAAAAGAAATTGAACTGGATGGTGAGAAATTTTCAAAAATCGTTCAAAATAAGAAAATTGTAAGTTCGTGGGGGAATTTAAAAGGAGACGAACTAAAAACCGCCCCAAAAGGATTTGACAAAAACCATGATCATATAGAATTTTTAAGGTTGAAACAATTCATTTATTCCAAACAAATTCCGGACGAAATGGTTTTCAGTTCCGGATTGGAATTAGAAATCCTGAATTCCTTCAAGGCCATCCGGCCATTTTTTGATTATATGTCAGAAGTTTTGACCACAAACATCAACGGAGAATCCATTATTTAAAATAAATAGAAATGTACAAACAAGCGTTAATAAGCGTTTCCGACAAATCCAACTTAATTGAATTCGCACAGTTCTTATCCGGAAAAGGATATAAAATCCTTTCCACAGGAGGAACTTTCAAACACCTTCAGGACAACGGCATCGAAGTGACGGAAGTAAAAGACGTAACCGGGTTTCCTGAAATCCTGGACGGACGTGTAAAATCGTTGCATCCGGCCATTCACGGTGGCATCATGGCACGCCGTTCCGACGAAAACCATATGAACACTCTGGCGGAACACAACATCAACCCTATTGACATCGTGATCGTGAATTTGTATCCGTTCTTTGCTAAAATGAACACCGGGCTTTCAGAAGCGGAAATGATTGAATTCATCGATATCGGCGGTCCTTCCATGCTGCGTTCATCGGCCAAGAATTATTACGATGTAACCGTGGTGACCGATGCGAATGATTATGCAAAAGTGCAGCAGGAAATCGAAGAAAACGGAACGACGAATTTGGAAACGCGCCGGCTATTGGCCGGGAAAGTTTTCAATCTGACTTCGGCTTATGACGCTGCGATCTCATCCTATATTTTGAACGATGAATTTCCACATTTCCTGGAATCTTCTTATGAGAAAGTGATGGATTTGCGTTATGGCGAAAACCCACACCAGAAGGCGGCTTATTATGTTGATAAAACCCGAAATGGTGCGATGAAAGATTTCGAATACCTGCAAGGGAAAGAGCTTTCGTTTAATAACATCCGCGATATGGACTTGGCGTACAAAGTCGTTTCAGAATTTGAGGAAATTACCTGTTGCGCGGTGAAACATTCGACCCCATGTGGTGTTGCGATTGGTAATTCGGTGGACGAAGCTTATCAGAAAGCATATGAATGTGATCCTGTTTCCATCTTCGGAGGAATTATCGCTTTCAACGCAGAAGTCAACCAATCAACTGCAGAAGAATTGAACAAAATATTTTTGGAAATTGTCATTGCTCCTTCTTTTACGGATGAAGCTTTGGAAGTATTCAAAGCCAAAAAGAATTTACGTATCATCAAAGTGAAAAATCCGGTTTCAGACCAGGTAAGCTATGCCAAAGTAGATGGCGGGTTATTGGTACAAAGTGTAGATAATCAATTTTCAACCGATTTAAAAGTCGTGACGGAAAAGCAGCCGACCGAAAAGCAAATGACCGATTTGGTATTCGCCCAGAAAATCGTGAAATGGGTAAAATCCAATGCAATCGTTGTGGCAACCAACGGACAGGCATTCGGAATCGGCGGCGGACAAACCAACCGGATCTGGGCGGCGCAGCAGGCGATCGAACGTGCAAAACGCGTTCAAACCGAAGAATTGGTTTTGGCCTCCGATGCGTTCTTTCCATTTCGTGATACCGTAGATTTCGCGGCAGAAAACGGAATTACAGCCTTGATCCAACCGGGTGGTTCGGTAAAAGACCAGGAAAGCATCGATGCCTGCAACGAGCGCGGAATCCCGATGATATTTACCGGAATGCGGCATTTTTTGCATTAAGCGTTTTGAGTTTAGTGTTATGCGTTTTGAGTTAAAAGAATTTATTATTTTTATTACTTTAAAACTATTATGACCTAAAAAACTTGAAACTATGATTGAATATAGAAAATTAGATATTTGGAAAAAAGGAATTGAAATACTTAAACAAGTCTATCAAACCTCTACTAAATTTCCAGATGAAGAAAAATTCGGATTAACATCGCAGATAAGAAGAGCATCAGTTTCGATTTTGTCAAATATAGCTGAAGGTGCAGGGAGAAATTCTAGTCCTCAATTTGTGAATTTTCTTTCATTTTCCAAAGGCTCTGCTTTTGAAGTGGAAGGACAAATGATTGTAGCTCATGAGCTTAATTATATTTCAGAAGACGAATTAAATCAAATTTTAAAAGAAGTCGATCATTATAGCCGAATGAACCAAAAACTACAGAATTATTTCAAAAATATCAAATAATGAATTCAAATCCCATAACTCAAAACTCACAACTCAAAACACGAATACTCATTATAGGAAGCGGCGGCCGCGAACACGCCATCGGATGGAAATTTGCCGAAGACTTTAAAAGGAAAGAGGCAGACCTTGAACTTTTCTTTGTTCCCGGGAATGCCGGGACCGCCCAAATCGGTCAGAATATTTCATTGAATTCTTTGGAAGAAATCTGTGATTTTGTGAAAGAAGGAAACATCGATTTAACTTTTGTGGGACCTGAAGATGAATTATCGCGCGGCATTGTGGATTTATTTCAGGAAGCCGGACTGGAAATTTTCGGGCCCGGTCAAAAAGCGGCCCAATTGGAAGCCAGTAAAGCATTTGCCAAAGATTTTATGGCGAAGTATGGTGTGAAAACCGCCAAATACAAAACTTTTCAGGGCCCCATGCTGGCGATTGAATACCTGGAATCCCAGGAATTCCCGATCGTCGTAAAAGCAAGCGGGCTGGCAGCCGGAAAAGGTGTTATCATTTGCCAGGATTTTGAAGAAGCCAAAAAAGCGGTTTTGGATATCATGGAAGATAAGACCTTTGGCGATGCCGGAAGCGAAGTGGTAATTGAAGAATACCTGGAAGGATTTGAAGCTTCAATCTTATCGTTTTTTAACGGAAAGGAAATCGTCCCTTTTGTTTCGGCCAAAGACCATAAAAAAATTGGTGAAGGAGAACTTGGATTAAACACTGGCGGAATGGGGGTTCTGGCTCCCAATCCTTTGTTCAAGCGCGAACATTTTGATGTGTTTGAGTCTGATATACTGAAACCGACTCTGAAGGGTTTGATCGCTGAAAACCTCTTATTTTCGGGTGTGATTTTCTTCGGTTTGATGATTACTACAAAAGGCGTTTATTTGTTAGAATACAATCTGCGAATGGGAGATCCGGAAACCCAGGCGACTTTACCTTTGCTGGAAAATGATTTGTACGAAATCCTGTCAAAATCCAATAGGGGGGAACACTTTAAACTGGAATTTTCCAATCAACAGGCTTGCTGCGTGGTGATGGTTTCGGGCGGATATCCATTAAATTATGAAAAAGGATTTGAAATCAGGGGATTGGAGAAGGTGGATTGTCCTTATTTCATTGCCGGAGCCAAAGTTTCAGAAGATCGGATCCTGACTTCGGGCGGACGGGTCATCAATGTTGTCGGATTGGGTGAAACCATGGAGGAAGCAAGGGAAATCGCTTACGAAAACGTTAAAAAAATACATTTCGATTATGAATATTACCGGAATGATATCGGGTTGATTTAGAGTGAATCTTGAATTTCGCCCGACCTTAAATAGTTTCATTATTCCATTCATTGCTCAATGGGTCTGTAATTCGTTTTTGAAATAAACGAATTCATTTTCTGTTTTTTAATCAAAGCATAGGATTCTTTGTTGTCAACATTTTGAATAAAAATAAAATTTGGATTAAATCTTGTTTTTTTCATTAATAGTGTTAATTTTGTCCCACTAACTGATAATTCAACAAACAAAGAGGCTTCTCTTTAGTTTGTCATTATTAACTAACTAATTAAACCTAAAATGAAAAAAATCCACACAAAAACTTAGAACGGTTTCTCTGTTCTTTTTCGGAAAGACAATAGTCTCTTTTCCGGTATTTTCTGCAATCATTTTTCTGTATTTATGAAATTTACAGCGCCAACGCTGGATATTGCGTATGAATTATACTAAATTAATTAACCTTATAACCTTAATCAAAATGAAAATCAAAATTTTTACATTGACTTTTTTAATGGGTAGTGTTTTCTTTTTAAATGCACAAGTAGGCATTGGAACAGATTCACCAAACCCAGACTCAGACCTTACATTAGCCTCAACCGATAAAGGGCTTTTGATGAACAAAGTAGCTTTGACTTCTACTACAAGCGCCGCGCCTCTTTCTGCTCATGTCAAAGGTATGTTTGTTTATAATACAGCCACAACAGGAGATGTTACAGAAGGTATTTATTATAATGACGGAGCGAAATGGGTACCGGCAGGAGGTGCACCGGAAGCAGCAAGCAAAGACTGGACTATTTTAGGAAACAGTGATGCCACTGCCACTACAGCCACGTTGGGTTCAACAATTTCTTCCGGAAACTTTCTGGGTACCACCAATACACAAAACTTGGTTCTGGCAACAGACAATAAAGTACATGGAATACTGAATACTACCGGTACACTGACTGGAGGGGGAGAAGCAACTTCTTCTTTTGGTTGGGGAAATACAAATACTATAGGAACAAAGAATAATACGGCACTTGGAAATAATAATACGGCGAATGGACAAAGTTCCGTTGCGTTAGGAGATAGTAGTTTAGCTACAGGAGACTATATTCTGTAGCGATAGGCAGAAGTGTTTCGGCTTCTGGTTTAAGCACTCTTTCTATAGGTGGGCCGACAACTGACGCCGGAGGAACAATTACTAATGCCAATTCCTCGGGAGGTACCTACAGTACAGCCATTGGTTTTGGAAATAACGTGACCGGTAATAAAAATACCGTAATGGGCATTAGGAATACGGTTACTTCTGCGAATACGGCAATTCAGTTTGTTGGTGGAACTACTGTATTAGGGAATGAGAATACAATAGGTTCTCTTAATACGTTTGTATTAGGATCAAACAATGTAACATCCAGCGGGGCCACTACAATTATAGGAAGAACAAATGGTACAGTGGCTTCTCCCGCTAGCGGTTTTATACTTGGAAACAATAATAATTCCAAAGGCGGATTTGTTTTTGGTAGTTTAAGTTCTGCAGAACAAGGCCAACAAATGATACTTGGCTTTGGAGGAACCTTAACCGCCGCGCAAGGCGCCTATGTATCATTGTATTCCAATAACAAGCATTCATTTCTGCCCCAGAGCACTACTGGATTCAGCAATGTCGCAATAAATGTAGATGCTACATCATTATCTACAAATCAGTCACAAAGTGATTTGACTGTCAGTAAGCAAATAAGAATAGTAGGACAAGCTCCAAGTACCAATTGTTTAGCAGAAACTTTGGGTGCTATAAGATTTAATACGACAACAGGAAAGCATCAGGGTTGTGGGAAAAATAATTCTGGAACTATTGACTGGTACGATTTATATTAAATAAAATTGATTGTCCGCCTTTAGCAATAATCGCTGTTTGT
>PJUF01000404.1_pt1 | contig 32456 bp, 30 predicted proteins | sample 1512191 | NCBI WGS metagenome assembly PJUF01 (sample SAMN08177673, study PRJNA422409) | Feces metagenome, whole genome shotgun sequencing project. | isolation source: Chicken feces (3) enriched on wood chips | host: Gallus gallus | place: USA: Madison | collected 2015-01-15 | reverse complement strand
TATACCGGTGACCAGCCGACGCTCGACACCATGCACAAGGATCTCTATCGCGGCCGTGCGGCTGCGCTCAGCCAGATCCCGACCTCGACCGGCGCGGCCAAGGCCATCGGCCTGGTGCTGCCCGAGCTCAAGGGCAAGCTCGACGGCGTCTCGATCCGCGTGCCGACCCCGAACGTGTCCTGCGTCGACTTCAAGTTCATCGCCAAGCGCAGCGTCACGGCCGAGGAAATCAACGCCGCGGTCAAGAAGTATGCCGATGGCGAACTTAAGGGTGTGCTCGGCTATACCGACCAGCCCAATGTCTCGATCGACTTCAACCACGACCCGCATTCCTCCACCATGGCGCTCGACCAGACCAAGGTGATGGACGGCAATTTCGTGTCGGTCCTGTCCTGGTACGACAATGAATGGGGCTTCTCCAACCGCATGGCCGATACGGCCGTCGCGCTGGGCAAGACGCTTTAAGGTTTTTGAAAGGGGCGCCGCGAGGCGCCCTTTTTTTCAGTGCCTGCCCCTGGCCCAATCTTTTGCCGCTCCCATGACCCTCAACCGATCCATTCGCTGGCAAGGCCTCGACCTCAAGACAATCGAGCATGCTCAAGTGGTCGCCAATGGCCGGGACACGCGTATTCGCGGTGCGATCATTGGCCCCGATTTCGGGCTCTTCTACCGGCTCAAGCTCGACGAGAACGGCCATACGCGCACGGTCAGGATCGAGCGCGCCGATGGCAAGGTGCTTGAGCTTTTCGCCGATGGTGCCGGTGGTTGGTCCGACGACCGGGCCGAACCGATCCCGGCGCTGCGCGGCTGCGTGGATGTCGACATCTGGCCCACGCCGCTGACCAATGCCCTGCCGATCTGGCGCACGGACCGGACCGGCCAGCCGGTGCGCTTCGCCATGGCCTGGATCGACGCGACGACCATGGAGATCAAGCGCTCCGAGCAGGTCTACACCCGGCTCGATGACACGCATTTCCGCTTCCAGTCCGCCGATTTCGAAGCGGTATTGGAGGTGGATGCCGACGGACTGGTGGTGACCTATCCGGGACTGTTCGAGCGGGTTATGTGATACGGCCATCCCCCCGGACCGATCTGCCCGGGCTTTCGCGTGGCTCAACCCGTGATCGGCTCAAAATGCTCCACCGGAGCCTTTTGACCGCGCTTCGCGCGGTCGCCGATCACCCCTCCGTAAGTTTGAATTCGATGCGGCGGTTGCGGCGATAGGCTTCTTCGCTATTGCCCGGATCGAGCGGGGTGAATTCGCCAAAGCCAGCTGCCACCAGCCGGTTGGGCGAGACGCCGCGCGAAACGAGATACTGCGCCACCGAAATTGCGCGCGCTGCCGAGAGCTCCCAGTTGGAGGGGAAGCGGGCGTTGGAAATGGGGCGGCTGTCGGTATGGCCGTCAATGCGCAGCACCCAGTTGATATCGGGCGGAATTTCGGTTTCGAGCTGCAGGATGGCATCGGCCAGCGCGTCGAGTTCGGGCGTTCCGGCCGGGTCGATCTCGGCCTGCCCAGGATCGAACAGCACTTCGGACTGGAACACGAAGCGATCGCCGACGACCCGCACATCGGCGCGTGTTTCGAGTATCTGGCGCAGCCGGCCGAAGAAGTCGGAGCGATAGCGGGAGAGGTCCTGTACGCGCTGCGCCAGCGCCACATTAAGGCGCCGTCCGAGATCCGCGATCTGGGTGCGGGATTCCGCATCGCGGCTTTCCGACGCTTCGAGCGCCGCCTCGAGCGCACCGATCTGCGTGCGCAAAGCCGCAAGTTGCTGGTTCAGCAAGGCGACTTGGGCATTGGCCTCGTCCGACAGCCGCTCGGCATCGAGGAGGTCAGATTCGAGGCCGGCAATAGTCGCATCGCGATCACCCAGGCCCGCGCCGATGCCGGCAAGCTGGCTGTTGAGGGCCTGGTTCTCAGATTGCGCCCCGGCCAGCGTCGCCGACAGCGTCGCCAGTTGCGCGGTCAGGTCGTCGGAATTGGCGCGTTCGAGCTGGAGCAGGTCGGTCAGTTCCGCGATCTGGCTGTTGAGCCGCGCCAGAGCGGTGTCGCGGCCCTGGATCTCCTGGCCGAGGAAGAACTGGGTCAGCATGAAGAGGCTGAGCATGAATATGATGACGAGCAACAGGCTCGACAACGCGTCGACAAAGCCGGGCCAGTAATTGGCTTCCTGTCTGCGGCGGGCGCGCGCTCCGGGCATCGGCTAGTCCCGGCGCTCGTTGTCGGCTTCGTTGAGCATGGCCTGGATCAGGTCGCGCAGCTTCTTGTTGGTCTCGCCCTGCTCGGTAATGTATTTGCGCAGATCGTCCTGCTCGGTGCGAATATGCTTGACCAGCCCGTCGATGCCGCGGGCCAGTTCGGCCATGGCGCGAATGGCATTCTGGCTGGAATCGCGGCTCTGCATGCTGTCGCCGAGCTTTTCGAACATGGCCTGCATCTCGGGACCGCCCGCATTGGCCTGCATGGCGCTGACCGGATGATCGAGTTCGGTCATCGAGGTCATCCAGTCCTCGAGATCGGTATAGAAGGCATTCTGTGCCTGGCTCGTCTGCAGGTCGAGAAAACCCAGCACCAGCGATCCGGCGAGGCCGAATAGCGAGGAAGAAAAGGCCGTGCCCATGCCGCCCAGTGGCGCAGCGAGGCCTTCCTTGAGATTGGAAAAGAGCGAGGCGCTGTCCGCCGAGGTGACATCGAGCGCATTGATCACCCCGGCCACCGATCCCACGGTTTCGAGAAGACCATAGAACGTGCCCATGAGGCCCAGGAACACGAGGAGCCCGGTGAGATAGCGGGACGTGTCCTTGGCCTCGTCGAGGCGATTGCCCACCGAGTCGAGGATGGAGCGCATGGACGAGGGCGTGATCACCGCCTCGCCGATGCGCTCGCGCAGGATGCCCGCGACAGGAGCCAGCAGCACGGGCGGACGCACGGAACTGGCGGTGCCGTCCTGGAGCGAATTGACCCATTTCACTTCCGGGAACAGCCGGAAAATCTGCCGGAAACTGAGGAAGATTCCCACGAACAGGGCAAAGAAGATCATCGAATTGATGAACGGATTGGCCCAGAAAAAGGTGATGATATTGGTGATGAGGATGGCGGCGACGAGGCCCACCAGCACCAGGAAGATGACGATCTTGACGAGGTAAACCGTCGGGCTGGCGAGATGATAGGGATCGTAAGTCTGCGTCATCTTGCCGAACCTTGCCCCTTACGCGCGCAAATCAACCGTCCCCGAGTCTAGAGGCGGTCTAAAGGCGTGACAATGGAAAAGGTTAACGACGCCCTATGTCATCCGTGCAGGGCCAGGCCCTACCGGCCCAGCGCTGCTGCAAACTGGGGTATCAGCCTGTCCAGCGCATAGGGGATGGACAGCACCGATGCCTGCGAGAAGGCGAGATCGGGCAAGATAAGGGCGCGCTTCCGCTTGAAGGCATCGAGCGTTTGGAGCGTCGGATGGCTTTCAAGCATTTCCGGCAGTGTCTTGCCGAAGGGATAGATCAGCATGATGTCGGCATCGACAAGTTCAGCCTGTTCATCGGAAGTCGTGACGTAGCTATCGTCCTCTTCCATGTCGAGCACCGCCTTTACCGGCGAAAAGCCCAGGTCGTAGAGCGTTGCGTTGATGAACTGGCTGCGCGAATAATAGGTGAGGCCACCATCGTGCACGTCGACATAATTGGCTGTGCGGCCCGCAAATTCGGGATGGGCGGCCTTTTGCGCTGCAAGATAGTCGGCCAGCCCCACCAGCAGCGCTTCGCCCTCGACCGCTTTGTCGACCGCGGCGGCGATCAGCCGGGTCGTCCCCACAGTGGTCGATCCCCAAGCAAGTTCGCCCTTGGGTAGCGACAGTGTCGGCGCGATCAGGCTCAGCATTCCATATTCGTCGGCGTCTCCGCCGGACGAGGCGAAGACGATGAGATCAGGCTCAAGCGCCGCGATGGCTTCGTAGTTGAGCTCTCGACCAGTCCAGACGACGGGCTCGGCGTCGCCCAGACGGTCATGCGCCCAATCCCCCACGCCGCCTTCATGTCCGTACCAGGAACGTATGCCGACCGGCACGATGCCCAGTGCGAGAAGCGTATCGACATCACGATCCATAAGGGCCACGACGCGCTGCGGTGCGGACGGGATCGTCACCGCGCCCAGCGCGTGCTCGACCGTAAGAGGAAATCCGTCCTGCTGTGCGGATGCGGGCAGGATCGAAAGCACCGCCAGCATCAAGCCGGCAAATATGGTACGGATGGACATTAAAGAACCCCTGATCGGCACCGATCAGGGGGTTCTAGTTTTGATGATAGAAACAGTCAACTTTTACTGCACGCTGCGCACGCTCTTGAGCAGTTGGCCATGCAGGGTTTCGTTTCCGGCGACAATCTGGCCGTTCCACACCGAGCCCGTGGTCCCGGCAAAGTCGGAAACGAGGCCGCCGGCTTCCTTGACCATCAGGAGGCCCGGGGCCACGTCCCAGGGCTTGAGCCCGGCTTCCCAGAGCGCATCGAAACGCCCGGCCGCGAGCCAGGCCATATCGACGGCAATCGAGCCGGAACGGCGGATGCCTGCGACGGCAGGGTTAATATTGGCCAGCTGCCGCAACTGCAGCGTGTCATTACCCGTGCCCTGGGTCTTGATGCCGGTGGACACGACCGCGTCGGAAAGATGGCGCCGGCCGGCAACGCGCAGCCGCTTGGTGTCGGCCAACCAGGCTCCGCCGCCCTTTTCGGCGGTATAAAGCTCGTCCATGATCGGATTGTAGATCACCGCGGCGACGATTTCTTCGCCACGCTGCAGCGCAATGGCAACCGCGAACAACGGGATGCCGTGCAGGAAATTGGTGGTGCCATCGAGCGGGTCGATGATCCAGGTATGCTGCCCGTCGGTGCCGGCGACTTCCCCGCCCTCTTCCATGAGAAAGGCATAGGTGGGACGGGCCTTGCGCAATTCGTCATAGACGATCTGCTCGGCCCTCAGGTCTGCCTTGGACACGAAATCAGCCGGTCCCTTGCGCGACACCTGCAGCTGCTCGACCTCGTTGAAATCGCGCGACAGCGACTTGCCGGCCTTGATGGCGGCGCTGACCATGACGTTGAGAAGGGCGGAACGCGCCATAGGGAAATGCTCGCTAGCTCATGCGGGGCAGACGGCGCGGGCAGCATGGCTGCCGGCCGGCTTGTGGGACCGCATGGCCCCGCCGCTGGATTGAAGTGTGGCGGGCTTATTGCCCCAGAACCGGCTGAGGTTCAAGGGTCTTGCGCCTCGGCATCGGACGGAGCAACAGCGGGTGCATCGGGTTGCCCGCCAGCACCGTCCGGAGTGGCGGCGTCGCCTTCGGCATTGGGATCGACCACTTGCGAGGGCGCGTTATCCGGATCGGTAGGCGAGGGCAGAACCGGCCCCTCGATTGGCGCAGGGGCCTGAACGCCTTGCGCACTGGGCGGAACGGAGGGCCAGAACCGCGCGCGTTCCTCAGCCCGCGCGAGGGCTTCGGCGGGGATCGAGACCAGAAGGCGATCAAGATCGGCATCGGTGAGGCCCTGCCGGCGCGCCAAGGCGCGCCACATGGCCGCTTCCTCAAGATTGAGCGTGACGCCTTCGCCGACGGCTAGGAGCTTGGCATAGCGGTTCTGCGCCACGACGCTCCCGCCTTCTGCGGCAATGCCATACCAGCGGGCCGCCTCGGCAAAGTTCCGCTCTACGCCCTGCCCGAGATAGAGCAGGGTCGCATAATCGACCTGCGCATCGGTCAGCCCTTCTTCGGCAGCCATCTTCATGTAGCGCGCGCCTTCGGCGAGGTCGGGCACAACGCCGGCGCCCTCGATGAGCATGGCTCCATAATCGTAAAGAGCCTCGGGCAGCTTGGCTTCGGCAGCTTCCCGCATCAGGGCCGCGGCCGTGGTCAGGCTCGGTTCGGCATAAACGCCTTCCACATGCAGCAGCGCCAGATTGTACTTGGCCGGGATATAGCCGGCATCGGCGGAGGCCTTGAACAGTTCTGCCGCGCGCTTGCGGTCGCGCGTCACACCCGTACCGGCCTGGTAGAGCATGCCCAGCTCGAACGTGGCCAGCCGATCGCCATTGCGCGATGCCAGCTGGTACCAGCCGGCCGCGCGCTCGGCACTCTGCGCCACACCCAGCCCACGCGCATAGATTTCGGCGATCAGCGTCTGCGCGGCGGCATCTCCCTGCTCGGCGCGCGGCAGCGCCAGTTCCAGCGCCGTCAGGTAATAGCCGCGCTGGAACGCGCCGAAGGCATAATCCACGGGATTGCGCGGCCCGAAGACCTCGCTGCTGATCGCATCGGCTGCGTTGTTCTGCGCCAGGGCCGGCAGTGGCAGACCAACGAGAAGGGTGACCGCAAGAGCGCGAAGGAACGTCATTGCGCAGACCTGGCTGCCTGGTCGAACTGGGCCAGGGCGGCGGCCGCATCGCCCGAAGACCAGATGCAGTCAGAGAGGGCAATGAATTCGGCCGCTGTCGTCTTCAGCACATCCGCCTCTGCCGAAGGGTCGGAATGAACGGCAGGAACTTCGAAGGTTTCCGCCCACCACTGCGCCAGCTCACCCGCCTGCGCATCGCGCGCGCCGCCCAGCGGGCCGAACATCACGTAATCGACATCGAGTTCCCCAAAGCTCATGGCATCGTGACGGCTGCGGATATTGCCGGCACCGACAATGCCCTCGGGCTTGAGCGCCTCGATGGCCGCCCGGATGGCCTTGAGCCCGCCGCTGCTGACATGGACGCCATCGGCGCCGAGGCGCCGCGCCAGCGCGACATCGTCCTCGATCAGCACGGCGGCACCGGCCGCCTGCCCGATCTGCACCAGCCGCTCGGCAAGGCGCGCATAAGCATCGTCGTCCAGCTTGCCGCGCCGCACCAGCAAGGCCGCAACTTCCGGCCCCGAGAGCACGCTCATGAGCTGGCGCGGAAACTGCTCCAGGTTCGGACTGTCCGGCGTGATGAGATAAAGCTGCGCAGCCATGATGTTCCCGGATGAGGCGACGCATCGCCTGTGCCTGTTCTGTCCTTCCGCAGCGCGCAAGCAAGACCGCGTCGGCAGGAAGCGCTCCCTAGAATGCCATTTTGGCAAGAAAGGGACATGCCTCCATAGGGGATCGACACGCCCCAAGGCAATGGCCGACAAAAACCGAGACGCGCGCCTCCGAAAAGGAAGCGCGCGCCGGCCGCGACGTTGGGATCGCGGGGAGGAACCTAGTGGCTTGCGGTCAGGCAGCCCGATCGAGATCGTTGGACCATTCGCCCAAGGCGGCCAGCGAATTCATATGCGCCCGATGCGCGAAGGCTTCGCGGGCGGCCTGATAATTCTCGCGCCGGCCGGCCCAGGTGCGCAGGGCCACATTCTGCAGCGCACGGCCATAGGAGAAGGTCAGCGGCCACGGCTTGCCGGGAATCCGGTTCATGGCCGAAAGATGGGAGGTGGCTTCCTCGTCGGTCTGGCCGCCCGAAAGGAAGGCGATGCCCGGCACGGCGGCCGGCACATGCTCGCGCAGCACCTCGACGGTGCGCCGCGCCACGTCGTCGACGCTGGGCCGGTCGCGCGAATTGAGGCCGGGCAGGATCATGTTGGGCTTGAGCAGCATGCCGGCGAGGTCGACCCCAGCCAGGCGCAGTTCCTTGAACACGTTTTCGAGCACGTCGCCGGTCACCTGCGCGCAGCGGTCGAGCGAATGATTGCCCGGCTCGCCATCGCCAACCACTTCCGGCTCGACGATCGGCACGATGCCGGCCTCCTGGCAGAGCATGGCATAACGAGCCAGCGCATGGGCATTGGCGCGGATATTGTTGCGGGTGGGCGCAATGTCGTTGATGGTGATGACGGCGCGCCATTTGGCAAAGCCGGCGCCCAGCTGCGCATAAGATTCGAGGCGCTGCCGCAGCCCGTCGAGCCCCTCGGTGATCTTTTCCCCACCCTCGCCGGGCATGGGAAAGGCACCGCGGTCAACCTTGATGCCGGGGATGACGTCGGTATCGGCAAGGATGGCGCGGAACGGCGTGCCGTCGGCGGCCTCCTGCCTGAGCGTCTCCTCGGTCAGGATCACGCCCGAAATATAGCGCTGCATCGCCTCGGTAGCGCCGAACAGCATTTCGCGATAGTCGCGGCGCAGGTCGAGCGTGTTGGGCAAGTTGATCTTGGCAAAGCGCTTGCCGATCGTGCCCTCGGACTCGTCGGCGGCAAGAATGCCCATGCCGGGGGTCATAAGCTTCTGGGCGATCGCATTGAGCGACTTGGTCATGGGGGTCTAACCTCGGGATCTGGACTGGCTGCGAGATTAGACTTTCGTCAGGGCGCTTTCGATTAGACCTCCGGTTATGAGACGAAAGGCTAATCTTGTATGGAAGATTACAGCGGAACCCGCCCCGTCCTTGAAAAGCGAGAAAGGCCGGGTCGCCCCGGCCTCTGGATCAGCTCTTGAGGGCTTCGACGCCCGGCAGCGGCTTGCCTTCCATCCATTCGAGGAATGCGCCGCCTGCCGTTGACACATAGGTCAGCTTGTCCTTGACGCCGGCATGGGCCAGGGCGCTCACCGTATCGCCGCCGCCGGCCACTGACACGAGGAGGTCGTCATGGGTGCGCTTGGCGACATGCTTGGCGATGGCCACCGTGCCCGCGTCGAAAGGCTCCATCTCGAAAGCGCCCACCGGCCCGTTCCACACGACGGTATGCGCATCGTCGATGGCGCCGTTGATGCGCTCGATCGAGGACGGACCGATATCGAGGATCATGCCGTCCGGATCGATGGAATCGACGCCGTAGAGCCGCGTCGGCGAATTGGCCTTGAAATGCCAGGACACGACGGCGTCGATGGGCAGGATAATGGCGCAATTGGCCTTGTCGGCCTTGTCCATGATGCGGCGCGCGGTATCGGCCAGGTCTTTTTCGCACAGCGACTTGCCCACGCCATAGCCTTGCGCGAACAGGAAGGTATTGGCCATGCCACCACCGATGACGAGACCGTCGACCTTGGTGACGAGGTTTTCGAGCAGGTCGATCTTGGACGACACCTTGGCGCCGCCGACGATGGCCACGACCGGCTTTTTCGGCTTGCCGAGGCCGGCCTCAAGCGCCTTGAGCTCGGCCTCCATGGAAAGGCCCGCCGCGGCGGGCAGCAGGTGCGCCAGCGCCTCTGTCGAGGCATGGGCGCGATGCGCGGCCGAGAAGGCATCGTTGACATAAACGTCGCCCAGGCTCGCCATGCGCTTGGCCAGTTCGGCGTCGTTCTCTTCCTCGCCCGGATGGAAGCGGGTGTTTTCGAGCACCAGCACGGACCCGGCCGGGGCCTCGTCGATCGCCTTTTTGGCGGCGCTGACATCGACCCAGTCGGTGGCGACGAAGCCGACCGGATGGCCGGTCTCGTTGGCAACGGCTTCGCAGACCTGTTCGAGCGAGAATTCGGGATCGACCTTCCCCTTGGGGCGGCCGAAATGGCTGAGCAGGATCGCCTTGCCGTCCTTTTTGACGATTTCGCGGATCGTGGGCACCAGCCGCTCGATGCGCGTGGCATCGGTCACCTTGCCGTCGGCGACCGGCACATTGAGATCGGCCCGCAGCAGCACGCGCTTGCCCGTGAGATCGAGTTCATCGAGGGTCCTGAAGCCACTGCCCATCGTGCTGCCTCCGCGTCGGAATGGTCTTGCCGTGGGTTACCAGAGTGGCACGCCGGGCGGAAGCAGGCACCGCAAAAAAGCCCGCGCATGCCCCAGGCTTAACCTTAACGGCGCGAAGGCCAAACTTGTGGCATCCAGGCAACGCCACACAAAAGCCAGGATTCCCGCCACATCGGCGCCCCAATAGGCAAAGATTAACCATGCCTGCACACCGGCTTTTAAGATTAAGCGCGGTAAATGCTGCGCTTAAGATTTTAGTCTTCAGGAGCCTCACGTGGTCATCCCCGCACCAATCAATACCGTAATGCGCGCTGCCGCGATGATGCTGTTCGTCGTCGTGATTGCCGCCTGTTCCCGTTCTGCGACCGACAATGTCGGCCTGACCGGCGTCGGCAATACCGGCCCGGGCGGCGGCGCCCCCGGCAGCCAGCAGGAATTCATCGTCACCGTCGGCGACCGCGTGTTCTTCGAAACCGATTCCAGCTCGCTGACCGCAGAAGCCATGGCCACCCTCGACAAGCAGGCCCAGTGGCTCAACCAGTACCAGAACTACCGCATCATGATCGAAGGCCATGCCGACGAGCGCGGCACCCGCGAATACAACATTGCCCTGGGCGCCCGTCGCGGTTCGGTCGTGGTCAACTACCTTGTGTCCAAGGGCGTCAATTCCCAGCGCATCACCACCCAGTCCTTCGGCAAGGAGCGCCCGGTGGCCATCTGTAACGACATCTCCTGCTGGAGCCAGAACCGCCGCGCGGTCACCGTCGTGCAGTAGAAAATCGGTCCTCCGTGAGGAGGGTCAAAGCGATCCAGTGAAAACTGGAGGCAAGAGCGCCCGGAGCCACAAAATGGCCCGGGCGCTTTCTTTTCACCAAAATTGCTCTTTATCGGCGGACAGAGAACACCCATCTTGGTGCGCACCAGCACATATTGGAGGCAGGTTTGACGCTATCTGGAATTGCAAGGCTCGGTCGCGCGGCGCTCTGTGCGCTCGGCGTGGGCCTGATCGCCCCGGCTGCGAATGCGCAGACCATATTTCCGCCCGGTGAACTGAGCGGACTGACCTACAACAACGATGGCGGGCGCATCCTCGTGGCCCAGGCCGACAGCGCCCAGCTCATGGTGCGCGTGCAGCAGCTCGAGGAGCAGATCCGCACGCTCAACGGTCAGATCGACGGGCTCACGTTCCAGCTGACCCAGCTTCAGGAAATCCTCAACCGCTTGCAGGAAGACAGCGAATTCCGCTTCCAGCAGCTGGAAGGCGGTGCTGGGGGAAAAACTGATGCGGCAACCCAACCGGGCGGCGTGACGCAGCCCGAGGCGTTGCCGCAGAACCCGGCCACAAACGAAGCAGACGTTCCGTTGACCGATATTCCCGAGCAGGGCGTACAGCCCCTGCCCGGCGAAATCGAATTCGACCCCACCTTCGACGACGGCAGCGCGCCGGGCGACGACCTTGGGGAGTCCGGCGATCCACTGGTCGGAACCGGTCAGTCCGGCGGCATCGACCTCATCACCGGCCAGCCGCTGGACCTGAGCTATAATCCTGCCGCGGCGGCCACCGGCAATGCCGATGCCGACGCGCAGTATCGGGCCGGTTACGAGGCGCTGGTGGCCGGCGACTATGCCTTTGCCGAACAGCAATTTGCCCAGTTCATCGAGCTCTATCCGGACAATCCCCAGGTCATGGATGCCAGCAACTGGCTGGGCGAGGCGATGATCGCCCGTGGCGGCTATGCTGAAGCGGCCGATGTCCTCGTCGATGCCTACCAGCAAAACCCGGACCATCCCCGCGCGCCGGACCTGCTGCTCAAGCTCGGCGTGGCCCTGGCGGGCGTGGGTGAGCGGGAAACCGCATGCCGCACTTTCACCGAGGTCGCAACCCGCTATCCCGACACGATCCCGGCCTTCAAGTCGCGTCTCGGCGAAGAAATGGCCAATGCCGAATGTCCGCCGGCCTGACGCCCGATCTGGGTGATCCGGAAGTGCTGGCGCGTCTTTTCGCGCCGGCTGCGGGACACCAAGTCGTCGGCCTTGCCGTCTCTGGCGGGCCAGACAGTCTGGCGCTGATGCTGCTGGCCACGCGCTGGGCCGCGCTGCAGGCGGCTCCCCCAAAGCTGATCGTCTACAGTCTCGACCATGGCCTGAGGCCCGAGGCCCGGGACGAGGTCGCCATGGTGCTCGACGCTGCGGCCCGGCAGGGACTTGCGGCACGTGGGCTCACTTGGACCGGCGCCAAGCCCGAAACGGGGCTTCAGGAGGCCGCTCGCGAGGCGCGCTATCGCCTGATCGGCGCAGCGATGCGGGAGGACGGTGCTGCCCTTCTGCTTACCGCCCATCATCGCGGCGACCAGGCCGAAACCGTACTGATGCGGCTGGCTCATGGCAGCGGCATCGAAGGACTGAAGGCCATGACGCCGATGAGCCAGGTCGAAGGTATTGCGGTCTTCCGCCCGCTGCTCGATGTCGAGCCGGGTGCCCTCGCAGCCCTTGTCGACGAGGCCGGACTTGTCCCGGCACATGACCCTTCCAATGATGACATCGGCTATGAGCGGGTGCGCTGGCGCAAGCTCATGCCTCTACTGGCCGGGGAAGGTCTCGACAGCGGCGTCCTTGCCCGCCTGGCAGCGCGGATGGCGGAGGCAGACGCTGCCCTAATCGAGATGGCCGACGCCGCCTTTGCCGAATTGGTGACGCTCGATGGCTTCGGGGCCGCCAGCCTGCCGCGCGCCGCCTTTCATGCCCTTAGCCCCGCCATTGGCCGGCGCCTCCTGGGCCGCGTGCTCAACATCGTCGGTGGACGGCAGAAGCCGCGTGCCCTGGGACAGGTGGAGCGGCTCTATGACCAGATCGCCGCGGGCGATTTGCCCCGCGCCGCGACCTTGCTCGGCGCCGTCGTCCGCCTCAAGGGGGAAGCCTTGATCGTGTCGCGCGAACCTGGCCGTGCCTTGCCCGACGACATTATTCTCTTGCCCCAGCAAGGCCTGGTCTGGGATCAGCGCTTCCTGATCACCAATGTCTCGGACGATGCCGGGCTCGTGGCCGGCGCCACCGATTTCATGCCGCGCCACCGGCTTGAGGACTTCCTCGGCTTCAAGGTCACGGCGCCGGCCGAGGCGATCCGCACCGCGCCACTGGTGCGCGATGCCGCGGGTGGGGTACTCGCCCTGGGAGGCTGGTCGTTCGACGACCGGGTCAAGGTCGAGTTGCTGATCGACTAGATCTGGTGAACTTCGCCGGCGGCAACGACCGGGCCGGTCGGCTTGCCCTCCGGCGCACCGCCCTTGGGTTCGACCGTCAGCGCCAGCACCGAGCCTTCGCCCCAGCCGGCACGCACCTGTTCGCTCAATTCCACCACCGATCGCTCGTTGACCGGGATCACACCCATCGAGATCGGATCGCCGCCGCCCTGGATGGCCCAGAGTTCGAGATCGCGATCGGTGGCCACTTCGCCCGAAAGCGCCGCAAGGCGGACTGAACCTTCGCCATCATAGAGCGCCAGGAACCGCACATCGCTGCCCTCGGCTTCCAGCGCCGCCACCAGCTGTGTCGTCAGGCTCGTGACGCTGGGCGCCGGCTGGACGAGATTGAAGCCGATCGCCGCGACCGCAACTGCCAGAGCGCCGGCGGTGATGCCGCGCCACAGCGCCAGGCTGTTCCAGAAGGACGGCTTTGCCTCCGCGCCGAAAAGCCGCGCCTCGATGCGTTGCAGCACGTGGGACGGAGGGGTGGCTTCGGCGAATTCGTCATCGAGTGAAGCAAAGCGCGAAAGCCAGAAATCGCGCTCGGCCTGGAGCGCAGGGTCGGCCTCGATCAAGCGGCCGATGCGCGCCTGTTCGGCAGCGCTGAGCAGGCCCAGGACATATTCGGCAACAAGTGCCTGGCGTCCGTCGTCGCGCTCGCTGTCCCCGTTCTCGCTCATGCCGTCAGACACTCTCTCAGTTTGATCAGGCTGCGCCGCAGCCAGGTCCGCATCGTATTGATCGGCACGGCAAAACGCTGCGCCAGTTCTTCGTAACTGTAGCCGTCGAGATACGCACCGCGCACCGCTTCGGCCCGATCGGCTTCCAGCGTGGCGAGGCACGCCTCTATGCGCGCGCCCTCCTGGCTCGATTCCGTCATCTTCTCCGGACTGGGCGCTGCGTCCGGAATGTCCAGAGCCGCGTCCAGGTCGTCCCCGGTCGGCCGGCGCGCACGCAGCATGTCGAGCGCATGATTGCGCGCGATGGCCACCAGCCAACTGATCGGAGAATATTGTCCCGCCACGAAACGGTCGGCGCGCTGCCAGATCTTGATATAGACTTCCTGGATCGCTTCCTCGGCTTCGGCCCGGTTTTTCAAGATACGCAGCACCACGCCGAACAGTTTCGCACTGGTACGCTGGTAGAGCGTGTTGAATGCAGACCGGTCGCGGAGCGAACAGCGTGAGATCAGGTCGCCGATATCGGCGCTGGCAGTTTGCGTGGTCATGGGCAGGCGTCCCTCCGTCCCTGAACCTTTTTAATGGTCCCGCACGCAAAACGCGATGCAGGACAATGCGGATCATCGGCCAGCAAAAAACTTGGGGCAAGCCGTTTCATCGGAACTCGAAATCGACTAGACCCTTTTCCCCGAATACAGGGCCTCGCCAGGGAGCAGATCACGATCATGACCGACCAAGCCTCCGAGACCGACCGGTTCAGCCATGATGCGGGCATCCTCGCCCAGGCCCTGCCCTACATGCAGCGCTACGAAGGCAAGACCGTCGTGGTCAAGTATGGCGGCCACGCCATGGGTGACCTCAAGCTCGGCCAGGCCTTTGCCCGCGACATCGCGCTTTTAAAGCAATCCAAGGTCAACCCGATCGTGGTGCATGGCGGCGGCCCGCAGATCGCCTCCATGCTCAAGAACCTGGGAATCGAATCCAAGTTCGAGGCGGGCCTGCGCGTCACCGACCAGCGCACCATGGATGTTGTCGAAATGGTCCTCGCCGGCTCGATCAACAAGGAAATCGTCGCGCTGATCAACGCCGAGGGCGAATGGGCCATCGGCCTTTGCGGCAAGGACGGCAACATGGTTTTCGCCCGCAAGGCGGAAAAGAAGGTCATCGACCCGACCTCCCATATCGAGCGCGTGCTCGATCTCGGTTTCGTCGGCGAACCGGTGGAAGTCGACCGCACCCTGCTCGACCTGCTCGCGCGCTCCGAGATGATCCCCGTCATCGCCCCTGTGGCACCCGGCCGCGATGGCAATACCTACAATATCAATGCCGACACCTTTGCCGGCGCCATTGCCGGCTCGCTCGGCGCCAAGCGCCTTTTGTTCCTCACCGACGTGCCAGGTGTGCTCGACAAGGACGGCAAGCTCATCCCCGAGCTGAGCGTGCGGGAAGCCAAGCAGCTGATCGCCGACGGCACCATTTCGGGCGGCATGATCCCCAAGGTCGAGACCTGCCTCGAGGCGCTCGACAATGGCGTCGAGGGCGTCGTCATCCTCAACGGCAAGCAGCCGCATGTCGTGCTGGTCGAGCTCTTCACCGAATTCGGTGCCGGCACGCTGATCGTGCGCTGACCGGCCCGCGATACCGACAGAAAAGGCCGCCCTTTCGGGGCGGCCTTTTTGTTTCAGGCTTCCACGACGATCGGCGCCGCGGGTCGCCCCTGCGCCTGGCTGCCCGGCCCCTTGAACAGGAAGGCCAGCAACATGACGAGGCCGAAGCTCGCCACCTGATACCACAGCGCCAGCGCCGCGGCGTCGGCGAAGGCGGTCTGCGGCCCGGCCCCCTGGGCGAACGAACCCGCCAGGTGCGTGAAGAATATCTGGCCCACCAGCGCAATGCCGAGCGCCCCGCCCACCTGCTGGAAGGCCTGCAGGGCACCCGATCCGGCCCCGGCATCGCGCGGCGGCACACTGCGCAGCACCAGTTGGAACAGCGCGGAAAAGCCCAGGCCCAGTCCGATGCCGGCAATCAGCAGCGGCGGCAGGAACCACCAATGGTCGATCGTGTTGCCGAGCCCGGCAATGATGAAATGCAGCCAGCCGATGCCCAAGGTCAGCAAAGCCCCCGCGGCGGCCAGGCGCGTGCGCAGATAGTGTGCGCCGAACCGGCCTGCTATGGCCGAGGCGATGAGCACGCCCACCGAGAACGGCGTATTGGTCAGCCCCGATTCCAGCGGCGAAAAGCCGAAGCCCGATTGCAGGAGCAGCGAGATCACGAGGAACATGCCCGGAATGCCCGAGGCAAACACGGTGACGACGAAGGCGCCGAACATGAAATCCTTGCTGCGCAACAGGTCGTGGTTGAGCAGTTGCGACTCCCCGGCGGCGGCGCGCCGCCGCTGCCAGAAGAAGAACAGCACCAGCATGGCGAGCCCGAAGCCGATCATGACGAAGGCCCAGAGCGGCCAGCCATAGGCACGGCCCTCGATGATGGGGAACACCAACGCGACGATGCCGATGCCGAATAGGGCAATGCCGACATAGTCGTTCTTGAGCTCGGCATGACCCGGCAAGCGTGGGATCAGGAACCAGCCGGCCAGGATCGCGGCAATGCCGATCGGCACGTTGACGAGAAAGATCGGCTGCCAGTCGAGCCCGAACAGATGCGCATCGATCAGGACGCCGCCCAGGATCGGCCCGCAGACCGAGGCCAGCCCGGTCGAGAGTCCGAACAGCGAAAATGCCTGCCCGCGTTCATGCGGCGGAAAGGTGACGGTGGCGATGGCCAGCACCTGCGGCGTCATCATGGCGCCGCCCAGCCCCTGCAGCACGCGGGCGGCGATCAGCATCTCGATATTGCCGGCAAGGCCGCAAAGCGCCGAGGCGATGGTGAAGGCGCCCACGCCCCAGAGGAACATACGCGTGCGCCCCAGAATGTCGCCGAGCCGCCCGAATGGCAGCAGTCCCAGCGCGAAGGCCAGCACATAGGCCGCGACCACCCATTCGATCTGGCTGTCGCTGGCGCCCAGATTGTCCCGCATCGAGGGCAGCGCGACATTGACGATGGTAACGTCGATCAGGTTCATGAAATTGGCGATCAGCAGGATTGCCAGCGAAAGCCAGCGCCGCGGATCGGGCGGCGTGGCCGTTTCGGCCGCATAGGTTGTCATGGTCGTGTCTCTCGGGAGGATGGGGTCGGACGAGCCATGAAGGCCCGCTCGAATTCGCTGAACATGGCGAGCGTCTGCGCCCTATCGGGCGAGGGACTGCGCCACCCGGCAATCATGCCGATGAAAATCTTGGCGGCGGCCCCGGGATCGATGTCGGCCCGCAACGTGCCGTCTTTCACGCCCTTGCGAAAGATGGCGGCAAGGCCGTCATGCCAGGAACTGCGTATCGGCTGGACTATTGCGGCGATAGCCGGGTCGCGACGGGCGCGTTCGCTGAGCTCGGCCATGACGGCCACCCGCTCGGGCGCTTCTTCCTGGCTTTCGAGCGCATCCTCGAATTCCATGCGCAGCAGTTCAAGTCCGGTTTTACCCTCGCGGGGGCGGGCAGCATCCTGGGCTCGGAATTCCTCCCGTACGCCCTGCGCCACCAGCGCCACCAGCGCTTCCTTGCTGGGCACATGGTAATGCAGCGTGGCGATATTGATGCCCACCCGCGCCGCGATGTCGCGCATGCGCAAGCCCTCGAGCCCCTTTTCGACGATGATGTCGCGCGCTGCACGGCCGATGGCAGCGCGACGGTCGTCGCCCGTTTCACGTTTTTGCGGTTCGATCTGCATGGCGCGGTGATAGTCCTGGCGCAGCATTTAATCAATCACTTGATGGAGACATGGCAGGCATGACCTTTTCGGATGACTGCGGGGAGCAGAGGAGCGCCTATCGGTCGCCCGGTTGACATTCTCTGTCAGCAGGCGTCCATCACCGGCGACTTTCCGGAGCCCGCCATGACTGACTATGTCCGCAAGATCCTGACGTCCTCGGTCTATGAAGTTGCCGAGCAGACGCCGCTCGAAACCATGGACCTACTGTCGGCCCGGCTCGGCCGCACTATTCTGGTCAAGCGCGAGGACCTGCAGCCGGTCTTCTCGTTCAAGATCCGCGGCGCTCACAACCGCATCGCGCATTTGAGCCCGGAGGAGCGCGCGCGCGGCGTCATCTGCGCGTCCGCCGGCAATCACGCGCAAGGCGTGGCACTTTCCGCCACCCGGCTCGGCATCCGCGCCATTGTCGTCATGCCCACCACCACGCCGACGATCAAGGTCAATGCGGTGCGGCGCCTGGGCGGCGAAGTGGTGCTGTTCGGCGATGGTTTCGACGCCGCCCGCGCCCATGCCGCAGGGCTTGCCGAGCGGCATGGCTATGTCTTCGTCCACCCGTTCGACGATCCCGAAGTCATTGCCGGCCAGGGCACGGTGGGGCTCGAACTGATGCGCCAGCATCCCGGACCGATCGGCGCCATCTATGTCCCGGTCGGCGGCGGCGGTCTGGCCGCCGGCATTGCCAGCTTCGTCAAGTTCCTGCGTCCCGACATCCGGGTGATCGGCGTCGAGCCCGAGGAAGCGGCCAGTATGAAGGCGGCCATTGCAGCGGGCAGGCCGGTGCCGCTCGATCAGGTGGGACTGTTTGCCGATGGCGTGGCCGTGCGCCAGGTGGGCGAGGAAACCTTCCGCATCTGCCGCGAGCTCCTCGACGACATCGTCACCGTCACCGCCGACGAGATTTGCGCCGCCATCAAGGACATTTTCGACGATCACCGCGCCATCACCGAACCGGCCGGTGCGCTGGCGCTTGCCGGTCTGCGCCGCGATATCGAGAATGGCAATGCGCCCGAGGGGGCCCTCATCGCCATTAATTCAGGCGCCAATGTCAATTTCGATCGCCTGCGCTACGTCGCCGAGCGCGCCGAAATCGGCGAGCGGGCCGAAGCCCTTCTGGCAGTAACCATTCCCGAAAGGCCCGGCTCCTACCGCGCCTTCATCCGCCTCATCGGCAGCCGTGCCATCACCGAGTTCAACTATCGCTTCGCACCGGGCGCCAGTGCCAACATCTTCGTGGGCATAAAGCTTTCCGGCGGCGACGCGGAAAAGCATGACATCATCGCCATGCTGCGGGACAACGGCCTGCCGGTCACCGATCTTACCGACAACGAGGTGGCAAAGCTTCACGTTCGTCACATGGTGGGTGGCCGCGCTGCGGGCCTCGCCGATGAAATGGTGTTCCGGTTCCAGTTTCCCGAGCGGCCCGGCGCGCTGCTCAAATTCCTCGAAGGCCTCAACGACGCCTGGAACATCACCCTGTTTCACTACCGCAACCATGGCGCCGACTACGGCCGGGTACTGGTGGGCATCGAGGCGCCGCCGCACACCCGGGCCGATCTGTTCGCCCATATCGATGCGATCGGTTTTCCCTTTTGGGACGAAACGGAAAACACGGCCTACAGGCAATTTCTCGAATAAGGGCGGAACCACCTAAATGGGTGGCGACATTAGGTTGACGTAAACTGCATCTAGATCAGGCGGACCTAATTCCGCCACGACCCCATTGCAATTCCAATTGTCCGGGGTGATTTGATCCTAAGACGCGCGGCCCGGGTGCACCTGCCGCGCGTAGTCATATTTGAGGGAATACACGATGATCGGCACGATCAAGACTACTGGCCTCCTGGCCGCTACTGGCCTCGCCACCGTGATCTTCATGCAGCCGGCCATGGCGCTGGAAGCCGACGCCTTTGTCGAGCGCATCACAACAGTTTACGGCGCCATGGGCTATGACTTCGATTTCGGCGCTGCCACGCTTGACGGCGATACCGTGACCGTCGATGGCGTCACCGTGTCGGTCGAGGGCGCCGAAGAGCCTATGGTTCTCGATACCGTCCTGACTTTTACCGGCGTGGTCGAAAACGAGGACGGCAGCTATTCCGCCGACCGCCTCACCGTTCCCGACATCGACACCGAATTCGCTTCCGACCCGGTGGGCCGCCTGACGCTGGTGGACATGGTCGCCGAAGACCTGTGGCTGCCGCCTGAAGGGGACACCAGTGCCCTCTCGTTCCTGCAGACCGTCGGCCGCATGGCCACCGGCCCTCTCTCCGTCACTCGCGATGGCACCGAAGTCATCAAGCTCGACGGCATGGATTTCTCCTCCGAATTTACCTACGACGACGCGGATGCGCTCGAAGAGATCGTGTCGAGCTTCACCGTCTCCAACATCTGGGCTGATCTCAGCACCGTGGGCGAGGAAGAACCCGAAGCCGGCGCTATCATCGAGGCGCTCGGCCTCACTGAAATCAACGGCAATATCAGCCAGTCCATGAGCTGGACCATGGCCGATGGCCATATCGTGATGGACGAATTCCTGTTCGACCTTGCCGATGCTGGCGCCCTCAACATCAAGGCGGACTTTGCCGGCTTTACCCCGGCCGTGCTCGACAAGATCTACGCCATGCAGAACTCGGACCTCGACCCCACAACGGAAGAAGCCCAGGCCAAGCAGATGATGGCCGGCATGGAAATCGCCCAGGCCATGACCATCACCAGCGCCTCGATCCGCTACGATGACGCTTCGCTTGCCGGTAAGCTGCTCGATCTGTTTGCCGCCCAGTCGGGTACGGACCGCGCGACCTTCGTCGAGGGGCTCAAGGCCACGCTGCCGGCCATGATCGCCGAGAGCGGCGTGCCGGCCCTGGCCGATGTCGTCGTGCCGCCGGTTTCCACCTTCCTCGATGACCCCCAGAGCATCGAAGTCGTGGTCAAGCCTGCCAGCCCGACCAGTGTCCTCGTCCTGGCAGCCGCCGCCTCGAACCCGGCCAGCCTGATCCAGGCCTTGGGTTTTGCGGTTACGGCCAACCAGTAATGCCTTTGGCGGCGGGTTCCGACGGTCCCGCCGCCATACCCACAGCACAGATGAAGCATTCATGCTTTTGTGCCATCATGCCTTCATGACCGCTTCCCGCCCCCTGCCCCGCACCAACTTCGACCACGTGACCGAATGGGTGTTCGATCTCGACAACACCCTCTATCCGCGCGAGTGCAACCTCTTCGCCCAGATCGATACGCTCATCACCCGCTATGTGATGGATGTCACGGCGCTCGACTTTGCCAGCGCCCGCGACCTGCAGAAGGGCTATTACCGCGACTTCGGCACCACGCTGAACGGGTTGATGCAGCGTCACAAGATCGATCCCGACCATTTCCTCAACACCGTGCATGCCATCGACTACACCCCGGTCGATCCGCATCCGGATCTGGTCGAAGCCATTCGCGCCCTGCCCGGCCGCAAGTTCATCCTCACCAATGGCGATACCAGCCACGCCCGCTCCGTGTTGAAGCGCCTGGGTGGAGACGAACTTTTCGAGCATGTGCACGATATCCGCGCCATGACCTATGTGCCCAAGCCACACAAGGCCGCTTATGAGGGCTTTTTCGCCCTGCACGGCATCGACCCGACCCGGGCAGTAATGTTCGACGATCTGGAAAAGAACCTCGTCGTACCGCACGAAGTCGGCATGACGACTGTGCAGGTGCTGCCAGCCGCGGGTTTTGCCCACGATCAGGTCGAGGCGTGGGAACTGGGCCTGTCCACCGGGCCGCATGTGCATCACGTCACCGCCGACCTGGCCGGGTTTTTGCGCAACCTGCCCTAGCGCCACATGCTGTTGAGGTGCAGGATATTGCCGTCCGGGTCCTTGAACCAGGCCATGCGGAAATTTCCGGCGCGGTGGATGCCCTCGGCGTAGTCCATGCCTTCATAGCGCTCGAAGGCCACGCCCTTGCCGATCAGACGGGCGACGATCTCCTCGATGTCCTCGCCGACGCCCCAGACCACCGCATTGGCCTTGTTCGTGCCGGCAAAGTCCGAGACATAGACCACCAGCCGTGTTGCCCCGGTCCGGAACGTCACGACCTGATCGTTATCCTCGATAAGCTCAAGCTCCAGGATATCGGCGTAAAATTCTCGTGCCTTCCCAATATCCCTGACGGCAACGATGGCCGCGCTGTCCTTGTCCCTGAGCATTGCTGCCTCCTCTGTCGATATAAAGGAACGTTCCGGGGCCAACGTTGTTTCCGTCCCGCACACACACTAGATTGCTTGCATGACAGACCTGCCCGGACGGCGTCCGCCGCCCCTCCCCGAAAAGGCGCCGACATTCCGCGAGCAGCTCGAGAATTTCCGGCTGATCGGGCGGTTGCTCGTGCAGATCTGGCACACGAGCCCCCCGCTTGCCATTGCCAGCGTCTTTCTCCGCCTGTTTGGCGCGCTTCAGCCCATTGCCATGCTCTGGGTCGGCAAGCTGATCATCGACGAGGTCGTCCGTCTTTCCGGCATCACTCCTCCCGGCGCCGATCTGGCCGGCTGGTGGTCGAGCGGCGCGCTCACCCACATCCTGACGCTGTTGCTGATCGAACTCGGGCTGGTCCTGGGCCTAGACATCATCAACCGCGGCACGAACCTCGTCGATTCCATCTTGAGCGAGCTCCATTCCAACCAGATGAGCGTGGAACTGATGGCTCATGCGGCCCGGCTCGATTTGAGGCATTTCGAAAGTGCCGAATACCAGGACCGACTCGAACGTGCGCGCCGCCAGGCGGCCGGCCGCAACGCCCTGCTCTCGGTGCTGTTCGGCCAGGCCCAGAATGTCATCACGGTCGCGACGCTGGCGGCGGGCCTGTTCATCTATGCGCCGTGGCTCATTTTGCTGCTGCCGATCTCGTTCATGCCGGCAGTCCTGGGTGAGACCCGGTTCAATCAACTCGCCTATTGGCTGTCGCGCTGGCGCACCCCCGAACGGCGCGAACTCGAATATATCCGCTACATCGGCGCCACGCCGGAAACCGCCAAGGAAATCAAGCTATTCGGCCTCGGTGACTTCCTTGTCGACCGCTTCCGCAAGCTCGCCCACACGATCTTTGTCGAGAATACCCGCGTCGCGCGCCAGCGTGCCTTCTGGGGTGCCATCTTTGCTGCCATCTCGACGCTAACCTATTACTGCGCCTACGCATTCATAGTCTGGCGCACCATTGCCGGCGAGTTCAGCATCGGCGACCTCGCCTTCCTCTCGGGCTCATTCCTGAGGCTTAACGGCCTCTTCCAGGCCATCCTCCTCGGCTTCACCCAGGTCGCTGCCCAATCCATGTATCTCGACGACCTCTTTTCCTTTTTCGAGATCGAGCCGGGCATCGTTTCACCCGCCGCGCCCAAGCCCTTCCCGACGCCGCTCAGGGACGGCATTCGCTTCGAAAATGTCGGCTTCCGCTATCCCGACACCGAAACCTGGGCGGTGCGCAATCTGAGCTTCACCCTCAAGGCCGGCGAGACCCTTGCCCTGGTCGGCGAGAACGGCGCCGGCAAGACCACCATCGTCAAGCTCCTGACCCGGCTCTACGATCCCGACGAGGGGCGGGTGACCATCGACGGCATCGACCTGCGCGAGCTTTCCTTGCAGGAGATCCACGCCCATATCGGCGTCATCTTCCAGGATTTCATCCGCTATTCCCTTACCGCGCGGGACAATATCGCCGTCGGCCGCATCGCCGATCGCGAGAATGCCCCGCGCATCGATCGCGCCGCCGAGCAGAGCCTTGCCGATGGGGTCATCGCCAAGCTGCCCAAGGGCTACGACCAGCAGCTCGGCCGCCTGTTTCGCGAGGGTCGCGACCTCTCGGGCGGCGAATGGCAGAAGGTCGCCATCGCCCGCGCCTATATGCGCGATGCCGAACTGATCATCCTCGACGAACCGACCGCAGCGCTCGATGCCAAGGCGGAGGCGGAAGTCTTTGCCCGCTTCAAGGGCCTTGCGCAGGGCAAGACCGCAGTCATCATCTCGCACCGCTTCTCGACAGTTCGCATGGCCGACCGCATTCTCGTCCTCGACAATGGCGCCATACTCGAGGCCGGGACGCATGAGGAACTGCTCGAACTCAGGGGTCACTATGCCGAGCTCTTCGAATTGCAGGCGGCCGGCTATCGCTGACGCCGAGCACCGCTGGCCAGGCGCATAAAAGCCCCGTAGTTATTAAGGACCTGACCGGAACCCACCGCGTGCCCCTGCCCGACGATCACCATATTACCGTTATCGCCGAAACCTACCGCCTGCTCGGGGACCCGACCCGGCTCAAGGTCGTGCTGACCTGTCTCGACGGGCCCATTGCCGTGGGCGATATCGCCAAGACGACCGGAGCAAGCCAGTCGCTGGTCAGCCACCACCTGCGCCTGCTGCGCGCCGCGCGGCTGGTGCGCGGCACCCGCAAGAACAAGCAGGTCTTCTACGAGGTCGAGGACGACCACATTGCCCGCATGCTGGCGGACATGCTCGCCCACGCGGAAGAGGACTACGAGGACACGCCCTGACGGAACTTGGCAGTCCGCCATTGACTTCATCATCTGAATAATTATTCATATGTATAAATGAAGCCGGACCGTTCCATGACTGCGCACGCTCACGACGACCACAACCACGCCGATCACCCAGCGGACGGGCATTCGCATGGGCATGCCGACCACGATCACGACCATGCCGGCCACAGCCATGTGCCCCAGGTCAGCAAGGCCAATGAACGTGCGGTCCTGATCGGCCTCTGCCTCACCGGCGGCTTCATGATCGCGGAAGTCTTGGGCGGCTATCTCTCCGGCTCCCTTGCCCTCATCGCCGATGCCGGACACATGCTGACCGATACGGTCGCGCTGTTCCTCGCCTGGCTCGGCTTCCGGCTCGGCCGCCGCCCCGCAGATGCGCGGCGAAGCTTTGGCTATTCACGTCTTGAAGTGCTCGCAGGCCTTATCAACGCGCTGGCGCTCTTCGCTCTCGTGGGCTGGATCGCCTATGAAGCCGTCCCGCGCTTCTTCCAGCCCGAAGAGGTATTGGCCGGTCCCATGCTGGTGGTGGCCGTGCTTGGCCTGCTGGTCAATATTGCAGTATTCCGCATCCTTTCGCGCGCCGACCATGACCACGTGAATATCAAGGGCGCCCTTCTCCATGTGGTGGGCGATCTGCTGGGTTCGGTCGGGGCGATTGCCGCCGCTCTCGTCATCTGGTTGACGGGCTGGATGCCCATCGACCCCATTCTTTCGGTGCTCGTCAGCCTCCTGATCCTGCGCAGCGCCTGGGCTCTCCTGATGCGCACGTTCAACATCCTGATGGAAGGCGCACCGGATGGCGTAGATGTCGAGGACATCCAGGCCGACCTGCCGCGCGCCGTGCCGGGTCTTGCCAAATTGGGGCATCTCCACGTCTGGGCGCTGTCCTCGGGTCAGGCCATGGCGACGCTCGAAATCGCCCTTGCTCCCGGTGCCGACCCCGCAAGCGTATCGGAGGCGGTCAAGGCACGACTAGCCGAGGCCTATGGCATCGGCCACGCGACGGTCGAAATCGACTGGAGCGGCAATTGCGTCCACTGTCCGGCAGCCGTCGCCTCGCACTAGATGAAGCGCGCGGCCGCCGCGCCTGCAACCCTGCCCGTCGCCATGCATGCGGTGAGAAGATAGCCCCCGGTGGGCGCCTCCCAATCAAGCATCTCGCCGCACACGAACACGCCAGGCATGGCCGTCAGCATCAGGCTGTCGTCGATGCCCTGCCAGGCGACCCCGCCCGCCACCGAGATGGCGCGCGCGATCGGGCGCGCGCGCTCTACTGGCAATGGCAGGGCCTTGATGATGCCGGCGAGTTCTTCAGGTGAGCGGCTGGCGACATCCGGCACCAATTCGCGCAGAAGGCCGAGTTTGACCCCATCAAGGCCCGCACCCTTACGCAGACGATTGCTGAAACTCGATTTGCTCGATTGCCGCGTCAGGTCCTGCGCAAGTTTGTCCTGGCTGCGACCCGGGGCAAGGTCGAGCACCAGCGCAGCCGAGCCGGCACTCTCAAGGCGATCGCGCAAGGCGGCGGCGTGGGCATAGACGAGGCTCCCTTCCACGCCCCAGCGTGAAACGACGAATTCTCCCGGCATCGATCCAGCATCGCTGGTGGCGATGACCGCCTTAACCGGCTCTCCGGCGAAGCGGTCGGCAAAGATCGGGCTCCAATCCACCTCGAAACCGCAATTGGCCGGCCGGAACGGCGTGACCGCCACGCCCCGATCTTCGAGCCACGGCACCCAGGCGGCATCCGAACCCAGTTCTGGCCAGCTCGCGCCGCCAAGAGCCAGCACCACGGCATCGAAACGCTCGAGCATCCGACCCGACGGCGTCTCGAAAGCCAGGCTCTGCCCATCAAATCCCACCCAGCGATGATTGACGGCAAGCTGCACGCCTTGCCCGCCGAGTCGTCGTAGCCAGGCCCGCAGCAGGGGCGAGGCCTTCATGGCCTTCGGAAACACCCGGCCGGAAGAACCGACAAAGGTCTCGACGCCCAGCACCGCGCACCAGTCGCGCAAGGCATCGGCATCCAGCCCATCAAGCGCACTCTGCAACCGGGCCCGGGCGGCACCGTAGCGGGCATCGAAGGCGCCCTTTCCTTCCGCATGGGTGATGTTGAGGCCCGACTTCCCAGCCATTAGCAACTTGCGCCCCGCAGTGGGCTTGGCCTCGAAAACGGTGACGGCAGCGCCTGCTTCGGCAGCTGCCTCTGCGGCCATGAGGCCGGCGGGTCCGCCTCCTATCACAGCTATCCGGCCCACAGTCTGCTCCGATTCAACCCGTTCATCAGCACTCTGCTAACCAATCGGTCAAGCCAATGCCACACCTCAGACCCTGTTAAGCTTCAACTAATGCGCCCCTTCTATCGTCACCTGGTTTGAGGCTGGGGGGCCGTACGATGCGCATGCTGATCGTCGACGACAGCCGGTCCAGTCTGGCCCTGATCGGCTCCATCGTAAAAGAAGCCGTGACGGCCTCGATCGAACTTTGCCTCAATCCGCTCGAAGCGCTCGACCTTTGCCAGGATCACCAGTTCGACCTCATCATCGTCGATCATATCATGCCGGAAATGGATGGCGTTGCCTTTACCGCGGCGCTGCGCTCGCGTCCGGCATACCGGATCGTGCCTATTGTCATGGTCACTTCGGACCACGACAAGAATGTGAGGATCGAGGCGATCAAAGCCGGCGCGACCGATTTTCTGCACAAGCCGTTCGACCCAACAGAGCTCCAGGCGCGCGTCGCCAATCTCCTGGCGCTGCGCCATGCGCAGGTGGAACTGGCGGACCGCGCCCAATGGCTGACGCGCGAAGTCGAGCGCGCCACCGCCCACCTGCTCGCCCGCGAAGAGGAAATCATCTATCGCCTCGCGCGCGCCATCGAATATCGCGACGGTGACACGGGTGAACATGTGTCCCGCGTTGCCCAAATCAGCCAGTTGATCGGCGAAGGCATCGGCCTGTCGCCGGATCGCTGCCGGATGATCTACCTCGCCGCACCGCTGCACGATATCGGCAAGATCGGTATTGCCGACGCGATCCTCTCCAAGCCCGGCAAGCTGACGCCGGAAGAAATGGCGATCATGCGCGAGCACGTCAGCATTGGTGCGCGCATCCTCGAACGCGGCAGCTCGGAGTTGATCCGCACAGCCGAACTGATCGCCCAGAGCCACCACGAAAAATGGGACGGCACCGGTTATCCGGATCAGCTTTCCGGAACCGACATTCCCATCGAAGCCCGCATCGTCGCCATTGCCGACGTTTTCGACGCCCTTTGCTCCGAGCGCCCCTATAAGGCGGCCTGGCCGATTGAAAAGGCCTATGCCGAGATCATCCGCTGCAGCGGGGCCCATTTCGATCCCACCTGCGTTGCCGCGTTTCGGGCAAAGTGGCCCGAGATCAGCGCCACCATGCAGCCTGTGGATCAGGCACGCGCCGTCGGCTTTTAGCGGCAGCAGCGCCTACACTCTCTTCCATACCAGAACGTCCTGATACCGGCATGGCCCCACCACGCTCGTCTTGCCATGGACGGGACCTCACCGATGAATCACGCAATAAAGAAAGCGCAATTCTTGGCACTGGATTCAGAGTCCATCAAGGATGACTCCAGCTCGATTCTGACGAGGCACAGCATGATTCAAAAGCGGTCAGCAAAAACAACTTCTTTAATTGCAATACTTATAGAAGTAATAAATGAAATCGCGGAGCTAAGATCGCCGAATTTTTGCTGACGTAACCAATGTTTAAGCACTAGGTGCAAGTATATTCTCAAGCCGGATGGGAATACGGCGAACCGATTGGCAATTGAAACAGCACCGCGAGTCAGCACCGCTCCAGTCCACTTCGCCTACCGATTTCCCTTAGTTCTTCTGCGGTAGAGAGACAGAATGTCATCCTCCATCACTTGTATCCGGTCATGCCCATGACCGAAGACCGTATCCACACGCTCGTCCTGTCGGGCGACACAGGCATCAAATCCGCGCAGAACGTGGCGGATGCCCTGCTCGAGGCCATCGAGGCCCATTCCAGTATTCTGATCGATACGCAGACCGTGTCTGCCGCCGACGTCACGACGGTGCAGACGCTTCTGTCGGCGCGGAAGATGGCCAGCGCGCGTCAGAAGGATCTGGCCATGCTTGCGCCGCTCGGTGGCCCCTTGAGGGATGTGCTCACGCAAGCCGGTTTCCTATCGCCCGGACAGGAGCATCGCGACTTCTGGTCCGCCCTTCCAGACCAGCCAGCAGGACACTGAGCATGAGCAAGACCATTCTGACGATCGACGATTCCGCCTCCATCCGCCAGATGGTGGCCATGACCCTGACCGCAGCCGGGCTGGACGTCATAGAAGCAGGCAATGGCGCGGAAGGCTACGACAAGGCGACGACCAATACCGTCCATGCGATCCTGACCGACCTCAACATGCCGGTGCTCAACGGCATCGAGTTCATCCGGAAATATCGCCAGCACCCCTCCTCCAAGGGCATTCCGATCATCCTGCTCACCACCGAGTCCGATGACGAACTCAAGCGCCAGGCCAAGGAAGCCGGCGCCACGGGCTGGATCGTCAAGCCGTTCAAGCAGGACCAGCTTCTGGCCATCATCAAGAAGGTCACGGGGGCATGAACATTTCCGATCCCACCGAGACCTTCCGCCAGGAGGCGCGCGAGCTGCTCGAACAGCTCGAGGCGGGTCTGCTCGATCTCGAGCAGGACCCGTCCAATGCCGACCTCGTCAATTCCACCTTCCGAGCACTCCATACGATCAAGGGCTCGGGTGCTATGTTCGGCTTCACCGCCGTGGCCGAATTCGTGCACGAGTTCGAGACTGCCTTCGACCAGGTGCGCAAGGGCCAGACGACTGCCAATGCCGCGCTCATCGAGGTTGCGCTCAACGCCAAGGACCATATCCATCTGCTGATCGAAACACCCGAGGGCGATATCGGCGGCGGCGAGCAAATACTGGCTCATTTGCGGGCTATCATTTCCGGCGAAACAACCGCGGCCGCCAGCGCGCCCCAGAAGCGCAAGGCCGAGACGATCCCGCAAGCGCGCCTGGACGCCACGGCCCCACCGCTATCAACCTGGCGGCTCGAATTCTACCTGCCGGCCGACGCGCTGATCTATGGCACGAGCCCGCAATTGCTGCTCGAGGAACTGGCCCAGATCGGGCCAAACACGGTCACCGCTCTGACCGGTCGCATTCCGGATCTGGCGACGCTCGATCCGGAAACGCCGTATATCGGCTGGCGCGTCGACATCGAGACGGCCGACCCCACATCTGCCATCGACGACGTGTTCCTGTTCCTGCGCGACAGCATTGAGCTGACGTTAACGCAGCTCGACGCCGATCAGGCCGCCCTGACGGCGCCGCTCCCCGAACCCGCCGAGACTGCGCTGGAGGCTCCGGCGCCAGAACGGAAACCCGAACCCGCGCCGGTCGAAACCACCGAAGTCCAAACAGCGCCGCCACCCCGACCCAAGGCAGCCGGGGGCGCCGAGGCGACGGATCGCGCGGCGGCATCATCCATGCGCGTACCGGCCGAACGGCTCGACGAACTGATGGACCGGGTCGGCGAACTTGTAATCGCCCAGGCTCGGCTCAGCCAGATTGCCGGGCTCAGTTCCGATACGGCGCTCAAGACCATTGCCGAGGAACTGGAACGTCTGTCCTCCGGGCTGCGCGACACTACGATGGGCATTCGCATGGTGCCGATCGGTACCCTGTTCAGCCGCTTCCGGCGCCTCATTCACGACCTGTCCGGGGAACTGGGCAAGCCCATCGAATTCATCACCTCGGGCGAAGATACCGAACTCGACAAAACCATGATCGAGCGCCTCGCCGATCCCTTGGTGCACCTCATCCGCAACTCGGTAGACCATGGTCTTGAAAGCGCCGACAAGCGCCTTGCCGCGGGTAAACCTGCCAAGGGCGTGGTGCGACTCTCCGCCGTCTATTCGGGTGCCGAAGTCGCCATCTCCGTCACGGATGACGGCGCCGGGCTCAACACCGCACGCATCCGCGCCAAGGCCGAGGAAAACGGTCTGATCACGCCCGATGCCAAGCTCACCGACCAGGAACTCCATCACCTGATCTTCGCGCCAGGCTTTTCCACCGCCAAGGAAGTCACGTCCCTCTCCGGGCGCGGCGTCGGCATGGACGTGGTCAAGCGCACCATCGATGGCCTGCGCGGCACGATCGATGTATCCAGCCGACCCGGCCAGGGCTCGACCATGACGCTGCGGCTGCCGCTGACTCTTGCCATCATCGACGGCATGCTCGTGCGGGTCGGCAATGGCCGCTACACCATCCCGCTGGCGGCCGTGGAAGAGTGCGTGGAACTGCCCGAGGGCATCGAGGCCCATGCCAAGGGCCGCAACTTCCTCGATATCCGCGGCGCGCTGGTACCCTATCTCCGCCTGCGCCAGGTTTTCGGCACCGCCGGCGAACCGGACCAGCACCAGAAGGTGGTTATCGTCTCCTCGGGCGAAGGCCGTGTCGGCCTCGTGGTCGATCAGATCATCGGCAACAACCAGACCGTGATCAAGCAGCTCTCCAAGCTGCATTCCAGCATCAAGTCCTTCTCCGGCGCAACCATCCTCGGAGACGGCACCGTCGCACTGATCCTAGATACCGCCCATCTGGTGGCTTCCGGCCAGTCCTATGTCGACCGCAACATCACCGGGAGGGCCGCATGAGTCAGGTCCAGGAGCAAATGCCCTCGTCCATGACGGCGCTGACCATCCGGCTCGATGACGAGTTGTTCGCAGTGGAAGCCGGTCGGGTGCGCGAAATCCTCGATCTCGTGCCCATCACTGAAGTGCCCAATGCCCCCGATTTCGTGGGCGGGCTGATCAATGTGCGGGGACGCGTCGTCCCCCTCGCCGACCTGCGGGTCATGTTCGGCATGAACCGGCCCGAGCCCAATGAAGACACCCGCATCGTCGTGATGGAAGTCGACATGGACGGCGAGCCCACCATTGCCGGCATCCTTGCCGACAAGGTGCATGACGTCACCGATATCGAGGCCGCTTCCATCGAGGAGGCTCCGAAGGTCGGCATGCGCTGGCGCCCCGAATTCATCAAGGGCATCGGCAAGCGCAATGGCGGCTTCATCATCATCCCGAACATGGAACGCATTTTCGAAACACCGGGGGCAAGAACGGCGCCCGTCGCAGCATCAGAAGAAAGGTCTGCATCGTGAGACTGACTATCAAGACCAAACTGGCGGCCGTCTTCACGACCGTCGTGGCGCTGTCCGGCGTCAGCATGTTCATCGCCCTGCAGAACCTCGGCACCATCAACCAGTCGATGGCCTCGGTGATCAACGGACCCGTGGAACGCTCTCAGCAGCTGCGTGAGATCGAAACCGACCTCACCGCCATGTCCAACAATATGCGGGCGATGATCCTCAGCACTGACAATGCCGAACTGGCCAGCCTCCAGACGGCCATGCAGGCCAACTTCGACAATATGAGCGCCAGGGCCCAGGGATTGGCTGAAAGCTTCACCAACCCCGACAATGTCGCGGACATGAACAGCTTCATCACCACGCTCAACAGCTATTGGGACACGCTGACCGACGCCAAGGCCGAGGCCGCCAAGAATACCGACGTTGCCGCGTTCGCCATCACCACCAGCGAAGGTAGCGCTGCAATTACCGCCGTCGAAAACACCATGGGCAAGCTTCTGCCCGCCCTGTCGCAGCGCGTTTCGTCCGGCGACGTCGCCTCCTTCAGCGCCTATGAAGCGGCAAGTTCGCTCTTCCTTGATGCCAGTGACGTCTTCCGCCAGCACCGCAATGTGCTGCTGGCCTCCAACAACCCTGCCAAGCAGGACGAGTGGTTCAACGATTTCGACGGCGTCTACGAGCGCATCCAGCCCAATATCGATCGCCTGGCACGGCTGGTCGGGCCCGCCGAGGCCGGCACGGTCGCCGAGCTGCGCGCCAACTTCGACGCGCTGTTCGCTGCCATGGAGAAGGGCAATGCCATCGCCATCCAGCGCTCGCAATACAATGCGACCGAGATTGTCGATAATGTCGGCGCACCGCTGCGCATGCAGGCCGTCGACACGCTCGACCGCATCGTGGCGCGCAACGAGCAGACCGTGGCCAATGCCCTGGCCGAAGCCAATGCGACTTACGAGCAGAGCCGCATGCTGCTGATCGTGCTGCTGGTCGTCTCCGTTCTCGTCGCCGCCATCGCAGCAACCTGGATTGTCGTATCCATCTCCAGAGCCCTCACCAGCGCCGTGCGCCTGGCGGACGAAGTCGCCGGCGGCAATCTCAGCGCCACGGCCGAAGCCCGTACGGACGACGAAGTGGGTGACCTCATCAAGGCGCTCAATGCCATGACCCGCAAGCTGCGCGAAGTCGTGGCCGAAGTGACCGCTGCCACCCGCAACGTGGCTGCGGGCTCCCAGGAAATGTCGGCCACCGCCGAACAGCTCAGCCAGGGCGCCACCGAACAGGCGTCCTCGACCGAAGAGGCTTCCGCCTCGATGGAGGAAATGGCCGCCACCATCAAGCAGTCGGCCGACAATGCCGCCCAGACCGAG